>ENA-OFDP01000032-OFDP01000032.1-metagenomes-genome-assembly--contig:-NODE-32-length-87060-cov-5.972887_pt1 | contig 87060 bp, 79 predicted proteins | sample MGYA00153389_OFDP01 | MGnify analysis MGYA00153389
AACAGCAGCGGTGTCATTTTACGAAAGGCTTGCGGCAAAATGATTAAACGCATGGACTGACCATAGGTCATGCCTAGTGCATAAGCCGCGGCAGACTGTCCTTTAGGAATTGATTGAATCCCTGCACGTACAATTTCCGAGAAATAAGCCGCTTCAAACAGCATGAACGCTACAATACTTGAGACCAAAGCGGTATCAATGGTCAGGTAACTTCCCGTGACTGTGGTGTAGATGAACGGTACAGCAAAGTAGAACCACATCAATACCAACAGCAGTGGAATCGAGCGAAATAAATTGACATAGCCTTGGGCAATTAAATTCAGGACGCGAATTGAAGACAAACGCATCAGTGCCAACAGCGTGCCAATGAAAATACCGCCAATGGTGGCAATACAGACCACTTTTAAAGTGATGCTTAAACCATGCCATAGGGCAGGTGCAGATAACTGCAAATCATGGGTAAATGCGGTGAGCCATTCCATTATTTAGCTCCTGCAATTAAACCTGGGACACGTAAGCGTTTTTCAAGCAGCGTCATTAAGGTAATTAGGCACACGTTGATAACGATGAAAATAATCGTGACATAGGTATAGATTTCGATGGTGTTCTGTGTATATTCGCTGATGGTTTTCATCTGAGAAATAATCTCGGAGACCCCAACCAAAGAGGCCACAGAAGTATTCTTGACGCAGTTGGTCAACTCTGAGCTCAGAGGCGGCAAAATCGTACGGAAGGACTGCGGTAAAATGACATAGCGGTATAGTTGTGCGGTACTAAACCCCATGGCATAACCTGCATTCACCTGTCCTGTCGGTAAGGCTTCAATACCTGTGCGGACTTGTTCGCAGACACGTGCTGCGGTAAACAGTCCAAGACCAATACTGGCTGAAATCAGCGCTGTTGTTCCTGCACTTAAATCATTAATCCACCATGACTTAATCGGACCAGGTAAGAAATTCGGCACCACATAAAACCAAATAAATAATTGGATCAGTAGCGGTACATTACGAAAAATGGTGACGTAACCAGTGCCGATAGAACGTGCGGTTTTATTGGGAAGCGTGCGCATAATGCCGAGAATACTTCCGAGCACCATTGCAATGCTCCAAGCCACAATGGCAATAACAAACAGCCAGCCTAAACCAATCAAAATCCAACTGAGATAGGTGCTATCTCCGACGCCTGTGGATTGCCAAAGGACGGCCCAGTTCCAGGTATAATTCATGACAATCCCCTAAAATAGGTCAGGCAAAGAAACTTTGCCTGAGTGAACATTAATCTTTCCCTTATCGTTTACTGATCACGGTCATGTGGGTTTGCAATTAAGGCTTTAAGTTGGTCTGACATAGCAAAGTTCAGGTTAATGTTTTTCGGTGGAATTGGTTGTTCAAACCATTTGTTGTACATCTTGTTAATTTCACCTGAGCTATAAGTGGCTTTAATTGCATCATCAACCACTTGCTTAAAGCCTGTGTCACCTTTACGCAACATACAGCCATAAACTTCTTGAATTGGTGCTGTACCAACAATGTGCCACTTGTTTGGATCTTTGGCTTTCGATTTTTCTCCAGCAAGTAAAATGTCATCCATCATAAACGCAGCAGCACGACCGCTTTGGAGCATTAAGAATGATTCAGCATGGTCTTTAGCAGAAATCACTTCACCAATACCGAGTTCTTTTTCATGCTGACGGATATAGCGTTCAGAGGTTGTTCCTGCTGTCGTTACTAATTTTTTGCCTTTTAAGTCAGCAAAGTCCTTCACGCCTGAATCGGTTGCAGTAAGTAAACGTGAACCCACTTCAAAGAAGCCCACAGAAAAATCAACTTGTTGCTGGCGTTCTTTGTTGTTTGTAGTTGAACCACATTCAAGATCGACTGTGCCATTTGAAACCAATGGAATACGGTTTTGGCTGGTGACTAAGTTATAGCGAACTTTCAAATCAGGCATATTCAGCTTTTGTTTAACAGCTTCAACCACTTTGAGCTGTAAATCATGTGCATAACCGACTGGTTGATTTGGGTTGTCTGCGATATAGGAGAATGGAATAGAGGAGTCACGGTAACCTAAAACAATGGTTCCTGATTTTTTAATCTTATCTAAAGTGCCTGACTGTGAAGCATCTGCGCCAGTGCTAGCTGCATCCGTTGCAGGTGCTTTGTTGTCGCTACATGCACTGAGGCTCAGCGCAAGTGCACTTGCACAAAATAAGGCAGAAAGATTACGTTGCATGGTCATGTACAAACTCCTTTTGTTTGCAGCATCAATTGCATTGTTTTTATCAAAAACGTCAGAATTGGGTTAAAGCTTTATTCTGTGCAAAAGATGTTCTTTTTATGGTATTTTTTTACAGCTTAGTCTGCATCTTAATCGAGATTGCTTTTGCTGCTCAAGTGGGATTTTTAATATTTTGTTAATAATGCTTTAAATAAGTGCATCGCTATATTCCTCTGATATTAAAAAGAAAATTATGCATAATGCGTGCCATTTCAAGTTTTATAATTCATTTTATTAGGCTAATGTCTAATGCCACAGGGTTGGCTATGCGTTTCGTTATGGATGCATGACAGAATGGATTTTGTTCGTGTAGAACATGCTAAAACTGCAATAGCAAAGAAAAGTGCTTTATTTTGAAGATGATCCGTTTTAGGACGCAGTATATAAAGGTCAGTTAGATTCGGTTTACTGTCCTACGTTTTCCACAGAGGATTAAAAAATAAAAGCGACTGTACGTTATGAACAAATGACGGGGCACAATCGCAAGGGGAGGAGATGAGCAGGTGTGTATCAAGAAGTGCTTAGTGCACAAACATATCCATATATTCACGGATTTCAGAAATAGCCGTTTCAATATCCGTCGTCAGCCATGTTGGCTCAAACAGTCCAATATAGTGATCTAAACGGTCTTGAGGGACAACTAAACGCACAGGACATTCTTCTTCCAGTAAGCGCCAAGGAATGATGGGTGTTTCATTGTCTAAAAAGGCTTGTACATTTCGAATGTCAATAATCATGGCATTGACACATTCAGGAAAAGGCATCACTGAAAACTCTTCAGTACGACGACGGAAAAACTCCAGATCGCCCCATTTTAGAATATAACTAGGCTTAGAAAATTCAATAATACCAATAAGATGTTGGTCTCGCGTGTAGTGCAAATGACATTGGTGCGTAACATCAGTGTCTAAATCAAGCGTTACACTTTGTTGACGATATGCCATAAAGTCCAAAAAACAGCTAAAACAAGGTGCATAATTATAGCGCAAATTCAGTTGAAGAGCGCTGTTCGCCAGACTCTTTTTGTCTACGCCTATATGAAATACTTTTTATATGACCTTTAACATTGATTTGACAGATGAATGACTGTTTTTAAAAACTTAAAAAATAATAACTTATCTTAATATAAATCGTTTGTTTACTATCTCACTATGCTTTGAAACACAATGCTACACAAGCAGTTGTTAGTATAAAAATTCGACAACTTGATAATAGAAAATTGAGGGGGAGCTATGACACATGATTTCAATAAACCGCCCCATGTACAAACGCCAGAGGAGCGGCAAAAGAAAAAACGCGTGCCTGTGTATATGTTGGCATTGGTCGGAATTTTCTTAATCGCATTATTACTTTATATGTTTGCAGATACCAAGCCAAATCCGACTGAGGCGCCTCCAGGACATCCGAATCCGAGTGCAGAGCCTGCAACACCGAATAATAGCACCACTGCAACAGCAGGTGACGAAGCGGTAGCCACCGATAGCAATACGGCGACTGCAACTGACCGCTAAATGTAACTAAAGCCCTTGTAATGTACAGGGGTTTTTTATTTAGCAGTCATCAAAAAGGTATTCCATTTCTCATTCATACCTCATGGCAGACAATCACTTCAAAACTAAAATCTGTATTTGAGCAAAGGTCGCTGTGAGGTAGACATAACAAGAGGGAGAACAAAATGAATGATTATGTAGGGCATCAGGGTCGATTTGATGCGATGTATTATTGGGACCAGTTTCACCCGATCCTGTCCGCAATCGCCATCCTGATCATTGGTTGGATTATTGCATTATTGATTGCAGGTGCTGTGAAAAAGGTTTTAACCAAACTTGGGACCAACCAAAAACTTTCCAGTGCTACCGGCCATCGCTCAAATATTGAAAATATTATCTCTCGGGTTGTGTTTTGGCTCATCTTGATTATTGCGGTGATTGGTGCACTCAATGTCCTTAATCTCACCAGTGTAAGTGGGCCATTTAGTAGTATGGTTCAACAGTTCTTGTTGTTTATTCCACAACTACTGGCTGCTGTTGCTGTGGGTTTTATTGGCTGGATTGTGGCAAATCTGGTCAAAGTGGGTTTACAAAAAGGACTGGATCGGACTCAGCTAGATGAAAAGCTCAGCCAGGATGTCGGAGTCAGTACGCTGAGTCAAAACATCAGTGAAATTGTCTATTGGCTGATTTTATTACTATTCTTACCCATTGTTTTGTCGATACTCGGTCTGACTGGGCTGCTCTTTCCGATCCAAAATATGGTCAATGAAGCCGTACTGTATCTGCCAAATATCTTTATTGCGGGTGTAATTGTTTTTGCGGGCTATATTCTGGCAAAAATTGTACGGGGTATTATTGAGGGTTTATTGAGAAGCCTAGATGTACAAAAACAGGTTGAAAAAGTAGGACTGTTTAAAAACTCAGATTTGGCCAAAGTGCTCGGATCTTTTGTTTTTGCAATCGTTATTATCACAGCGCTTATTATTGCGTTTGAAGCTTTAGGCATTGATGCAATTTCTCAACCTGCGACGGCCATGCTGTATGAAATCATGAATGCAATTCCGCACATCATTGCGGCGGCATTGATTTTAATCTTGGCCTATGTGGTGTCACGTTTTGTCGCAAGCCTTGTGGTTGAAGTCTTATCGGGAACAGGTGTAGATGACATTCCAAGCAAAGTTGGCTTGCAACGTTTCTTAGGAAACACCAAAGCATCTTGCGTCGTGGGTTATTTCATTGTGTTCTTTACCATGTTATTTGCGGTTTCTGAGGCTGCAAATCGACTCGGCTTTGAACAGATCAGTGGTTTGATTGCGATGTTTATCCAGTTTGGTGCAAACATCCTATTGGGTGCAGTCATTCTGGGCGTGGGCTTCTGGTTGGCGAACTTGGTTGCTCAGGTGATTGAGCGTGGTGAATACAACAGCTCTCGTTGGGTGGCGAACATTGTACGTGTCTTGATCATTGGCTTGGTATTGGCGATGGGCTTGCGGGCAATGGGTATCGCAGATTCCATTGTGAACTTGGCCTTTGGTTTAACACTGGGTGCGGTTGCCATTGCTTTTGCACTGGCTTTTGGCCTCGGTGGGCGTCAACCTGCGGAACGGGTTTTGACCGATTTGTTAGATAAAGCCAAAAAAGAAGGTACGCAACCGAATCCACTTTATCAGGCCAAAGCTGAAAGCACGCAATCCGCACAGGGCAAAGAAGAACATGCCTCACTGAAAGAGCAAATGGATACACCAACGATTGCAGAGGAATATCAACATGCAGATGATATTCCAACTACAGCAGAGGTCGATCCTGCACATAAACCTTTAAATAAACCTTTTGGTTCAACGGGTGAAGCTGAACAAGATATTGACGTTCACCCCAAAGATCCAGACTAAATTAATCACCCTAAACACCGACTGCTGATGGCGGTTGGTGTTTTTTTTGGAGTAAACCGATGTCAAAAAAAGCCCCAAATAAATATTTTGCCCCAATCATCATTGCAGGTATTACGGTTGGATTTTTTGTGAGTGCTTATAAATTTGTCTTTGCAAAACCAAAGATCAGTGAGACAACGCAGACCAATGCTGCAAGAATACCGACTGCGGCAACTGAGGGACGTGATGCGGTTGAATCTGATGAAAAATAATACAAAAGTCTATAGTGTTGAATGAACTTTAATTTGGTATGTTTAATGCATGTGAAATATGGATATTTCATAAATTAGAAATACTTAGATGCCTATACTTTGAAATATGAATTGATGAATATTTCACAATTTATTTTGATAAATTGTACATACACAAGGAAAAACCAATGATGAAAATATTAAAAAAGACATTGATGTTGCGCCGTACCGTGACTGAACTTAGCCATGTGCAAATTGCCATTGCGAAAATGGACTTAGCGCTTGCTCGTCAGCAGAAGCAAAAGCAGTGCATCCTACTACGCACTGATTATTTAGAATAATTTATCGTTTAAGCAGATGGCTTAGACATATTCTGATGCGGCATGTGCAGATGACCATGCCCATTGGAAGTTGAAACCACCCAAATGTCCTGTGACATCCAGTATTTCACCAACAAAGTACAAGCCTTTTTGCTTTTTACTTTCCATGGTTTTCGAGGACACTTCCGTAGTATCTACACCGCCTAAAGTGACCTCAGCGGTACGGTAGCCTTCGGTTCCTGATGGTTTGACTTCAAACGCATGTATGCGCGTTGCAATGTGCTCCAGTTTTTCATCTGACAGTTGGCCAATTGCTGTTTCAGCCAGCTCAGGCCAAATTAGGTTTTGCAGTTCAACCACTACACTTTTCGGGAAATGTTCACCCATTAACGTGCGCAGTAGGGCTTTGGGTTGACTGTGTTTCTTGGCTTTTAAGTAGTCGTGCACATCCATACTTGGTAAGAAGTCAATTTTGAAGCTTTGTCCTACATCCCAATAATTTGATAGCTGTAGCGAGCTTGGTCCACTGAGCCCACGATGAGTAAATAAAAGCGCTTCGGTGAAAGCGTTTAAGTCATTTGATAAAGTTGCATCGACTGCGTTGCCACTTAAGCGTGTGGTCACTTCTTTGAAGCTATCCGAGAAGGTAAAAGGCACCAAACCCGCGCGGGTTGGATAAACATGATGACCAAATTGTTTGGCAATTTCATAGCCAATCCCTGAGCCGCCTAAGGTCGGAATAGATAAACCACCCGACGCAATGACCACAGATTCGGCTTCAAAATAACCTAGTGTCGTGGCAATTTGAAAACCTTGCTCTTCTAGGGCGGTGATGGCTTTCACTTCACAGTTGGTTTTAATATCGACCAAACCTGTTTTTTCACACTCGCTCAACAGCATAGCTAAAATTTCTTTGGCACCTTTTAGGGTGAAAAGCTGACCATGTTTACGTTCTTCATATTCAATGCCGTATTCACAAACTAGGCCTATAAAATCCCAATTGGTATAGCGGGTGAGGGCTGAAATTACAAAGTGAGGATTATGTGAAATAAAGTTGCTTGGTTCGACATAAAGGTTGGTAAAGTTACATTTACCACCACCCGACATAAGAATTTTTTTGCCGACTTTATTGGCTTTTTCTACCACCACGACTTTACGTCCACGCTGAGCTGCCATATAGGCTGTCATTAAGCCAGATGCACCAGCACCTAAAACTAAGACATCATATTGATTTGTGGACATGACACACTCACGGGAGAATAAAGCAGGGCATTATAGACCATCTTTTTTGCTTTTTCAGGACTATCTAAAGTGCGGCTAAACGACCTTGCAGCCCGCCAGAATGAATTATTAAAATGCGATGATCTACTGGAAATATCCCTTGTTGAATTAAATCGGTTAAGCCCAATAGCATTTTGCCTGTGTAAATTTGTTCCAATGGAATGTCATATTGCTGCTCAAAGTCTTGAATAAATTGCAGGAGTTCAGGCGTAGTTTTGGCATAACCGCCACAACAATATTGATCGGTAATTTGCCAATTTCTTTTTTTGGTCAGTTGTTCGACTTCGGTGCTTAGGAAATCGCCTTTGAGTGCAGAGAAACCCAAAACTTGCTGTTGTGAAGTACTGGCTTCAATGAGACCCGCAATGGTGCCCCCTGTACCGACTGCGCAGCAAATCAGATCGAAATTTTGTCGATCCATATCAGAGAGAATTTCTGTGCAGCCTTGAATGGCAAGGGGATTGGTTCCCCCTTCAGGAATCACATAATACTCAGGGTAATCTTGTTGTAACTGTGCTAAGTAGGCTGAGCTTTGCTTTTGCCGATAGGTTTCACGCGTTACAAACTGCAACTGCATACCAAATTGTTGCGCCGTATTTAGAGTGGGGTTTAAGGGTTTGCTGGCCAGCTCTTCACCTCGAATAATGCCCAGACTCTCAAAACCAAATAACTGTGCTGCATAAGCCGTTGCGGCGATATGATTGGAATAGGCACCGCCAAAAGTCAGCAGTTTTTTATAGCCTTGTTGCTGTGCCGCTAACAGATTGTATTTGAGTTTAAAAAACTTATTGCCTGAGATTTGCGGATGGACTAGGTCTAAACGTTTGATGCTGATATTAACCCCGCCAACGTTTATGTGCTGATAGGGAATGGACTGTGCAATCTGGTTAAACATAGGACTTTTATCAATCAGGTTGAGTGCTTAGTGTAAGTGAAAAATGGCGATTTTTTCACAGGATTAATCCTTTGCTGAATGTGTATCGACCGAACTAATCACCGACATGCCGGGACGTAAATTTTCTATGCCCGTTTGATTTGGATCAATTGCAATCCGTACAGCAATACGTTGCACCACTTTGGTAAAGTTGCCCGTAGCATTATCGGCTTTAAGCACACTGAACTCTGAACCTGCCGCAGGGGAAATTTGTTCCACATGACCTGTAAATTTTTGATGATTTAAGGCATCCACCGTAAACCATGCTTTTTGCCCAATTTTCATGTTAGCAATTTGAGTTTCTTTAAAGTTCGCAGTGACCCAAGTTTGCTGCGGAATCAGATAGAGCAATTGTGTGCCTGCTGCTACATATTGTCCTACACGTGGATTGACTTCACCTAGTTGTCCATCCATCGGGGCAATAATGCTACTGTAATTTTTGGTAGTTTGAGCTTGATCCAGTTGTGCCGCAGCATTGGTCACTTGTGCTTTGAGTCCTGTTTCAGCCACTTGTGCGGTTTTGAGCGCTTCTTTTGCCACCAATACATTGGCTTGCGCCTGTTGCAATAAGGCTAAATTATTTTGTGTGTCGGCAACTGCTTTGTCTTGTTCTGATTTAGACGTTGCACCTGTGTCGCCCAACTGTTGATAGCGCTGCTGTTGTGCTTGTGACAATTGATAGGCTGCTCGAGCTTGTTCGACTTTGGCTTCTGCCGCAACAATATCGGCTTTACGCTGAGCTATACTTTGCGTTTGATTCGATAGGTTATTTTGCGCCTGATCGACTCCAGCTTCAGCCTGCGTGACTTTTTGGTCGTAAGTGGTGGCATCAATATGCATCAACACCTGTTCTTTTTTGACATGATCAAAATCACTGACCAATACATCTTTCACGTAGCCGTTAATTTGCGAAGAAAGTACCGTAGTTTTGCCTTTGACATAGCTGTTGTCAGTGGACTCGACTGCACTGTCAAAAGGTCCAATTTTCCACGCCCATAAAATGATCCCGATACCGACGATCAGTACTAAAAACATCAAAATCAAGGTACGTTTCGCTGTTGGAATTAGTTTGCTAGGTGGCGAAGGAACAGGTGCTGTTGCCGATGGCTGTTCAAGCTGAGAGGCATTTTCAGAAGTTGCAGTTGTTTCAGTGGGAGCTGCTGGTTTTTGATCTTCAGACATAACAATTTCTCAATAAATAGGGAGCAATGGCATTAGACATGACCGATTTTCGCTTGTTGTCGCAGTTGATATTGATTTCGTGCAATCAGGAATGTCCCCCACAGCAACAGCAGCATGGCAACGACGCCGTTGAAGCTAATCACATCGTTATAGGCACGCACTTGAGCCTCTCGAGTCACCACTTGATTGAGATTTTTTAAGGCTTGTTGTTGCTCTAACTGCTGGTCGAGCGTGTAACTATGCGAACTTTGTTGATACGCTAAAAGACGCTGTGCAATCAATGGATTGGTTTCGGGTAATTGTTGAATCATTTCAGCACGATAGTTTTGGGTTCGGACTTGTTGATAGGTGGAGTAAAACGATGAACCGACTAAGCCACCAAATGTTTGAGTCGCTGAAAATAAAACGATGAACGTGACAATATGGGTGGGACCTTTTTGCATGGCGCTTAAGATCCCCGTGATCAAGAGTGGACCAATAAACACCCCACTGGCAAAGCCCACCAAAAACTGACTGCCGTAGAAGTTGGAAGGGCGAATATCGCTGGTGAGGTGAAAATCTAGCCCGCAAGCAATCAACACCAAAGCTTCTGCTAATAGTAAGTGCCAAATAATCCGTTCACGTGAAAAAGTGATGGCACTAAATAAGGTGCCAGACACAATGCCTAAAAAGATCACCACATAAAGCGGGACAAATTGATCGGGGCCCATGCCCATGGTTTTGAGAAAACTCACGGCAGCATAACTTTGCTCCGACATTAAGAAGCGAATTGCAAAAGCGCCGATGATAAAACGAAGCGTGGACGATGTCCCCAGCCAACGCGTCATGATCAGTGGATTGACCCGATAATGCTCGTAGACCAAACCAATCACAATCAGGCTGAACCCTGCAATTAAAAGGTATGCCAACCACTTCACTTCAAACCACCACAAGATAGGCCCTTGGGTCAGCACAATACACAAAAAAGCAAAACCAGGCGCAAGCAGAGCAAAGGTGAAGAAGTCCTGCTTTTCAAAAACTGCAATTCTTAAACTGCGGGGTAATTTAAGCGACACCACCATTGCGAAACAGCACAGGGCTAAACCAATTTCAAAGGTATACAGGACATTCCAGTTATTGACGTCAATAAGATAGGGAGAAATGATCCATGCCAAGGGAATTCCAAGCTGTTGAAAGCCTAAAGCCAAATAGATACTGCGACCAAAATTTTCCCGTTTAAAGGCCTGCATAATGTAATACATGCCTAAGGAGCTGAGCGGTGCTGCAACCATGCCGCTAATGAAACGCACCAGTACGGCCATTTCAAAGGTATGTACAAAGACGTGTAGAACCAAAACCCCAATAAAAATCAGTAGGCCAATTTCAGAAAATAGACGTAGACCGTATTGCTGGCGGGCTTTAAACAGAATCAGGTTCGCACTGACATTGGCCATCACATAAGCTGCGGGGATCCATGCTACCTCAGAGGGTGTTAGCCCATATTCACCCTGAATTAAGGGTAAATTTGCGGTAATGAAACCATTACTGAGACTTGCAGACAGTGCGACAAATAAACCAATAAAAAAATATATGAAGCGCTTAGGTGTGGAGTGCGCGATCACGGCAGGAGAGCCGGGCAGGGTTGGCTTTTCTTCTGCTGTCCAGTTTGGCGCAGGTTCGAGTAAACGCGGCGGCTGTGTCATGAGTGGTGACCTTTATGCCCGAATGCCATTGAGGAGTAGCTCAATTGCACGCTGTGCAAGTTGTTGCTGCTCTATATCGGTCAGCCCTTGAAATGAAGTCCTTAAAATGGCCGTAATCATGGCGTAATCTTGGGTGGTTAAATCAGGGCGACATACGCCGTGGCGAATGGCTTGATCAATCAAAGGTTGTAAAATCGCATCGCGGCGTGCGTAGATATCGACCATGACGGGATCATTACGCTCAATCACCCGCCAATATTCCATCAGCGCAGTTAAATACGGTAAGTTATAGACATGGTTTTCAATTAAACGGATAAAACCATCTTCATATTGAGAAAATGCTTCTGCACGAACTGCGAGACGTTCCAAAGCTTGCTCCATGAGTGCAATCACTAAGGCACGACGGTCATCAAAATTACGATAAAACGTCGCCCGTCCGACATTGGCGGCATCAATTACCTGCTGTAAGGGTGCATTGATCCCGTGTGTACGAAAAACCTGAACCGCAGCTTCGAGCAATTCTTCACGGTTTTGTGCAGCACGCTGTTGACGACTGGTCATGGTGATTATTTCATTTAATTTGGAAGTACTATTATTTAACGGACAAAAGTGTCCGTTGTAAATATTCAATCCTGTAAGATTTTGTAAATTACTTTGTATTTTTCTAATCTAAATCATTCATGTTATTGTTTTATTTATGAATGATTGATATTTATTTTATAAAGAAAATTCACAGAGAACCCTCATGTAGATGGATAAGAGTTGTAACAAAGTCGATAGGATTGGAAAAATAAAAGTGCTATGCTGAAAGCACAATAATGATAAATGAGGGGCTATGATGAAAACCTTATCTACCCTAGTATTGGTTTTATTGCTCACTCAACTGACCGCGTGTGATGCAAAAAAGGATTTGAATCAGCCTAGAACTGAGGCTCGTACCATGATTATTGGTGGTGTTCCTGTACATGATCGTGACTATAAACTTCCATCACAAGAAATGGCTTTTAATCAGAAAACGCCTACACAGGCTGATGCGTACTAATAGGTGAAAATAGGGAGGCATATTGTCAGTACATGGTGGTGCAAGGTGCGATGTGCAGTATAAAAGATGCATTGTGCTACGTCAGATTGGTGAAAATGTGAAGTAGACGTCTTACTTCCTACAAACGTTTGTTGAATTAAAGCCTTACAAACGTATAAAAGGCCTTGTACTCGCCCAATATGCCCAAACTGTTGTGGCTCAAATTGGCTAGATCAGCTCGATTTGCCAATTTGAAGCCTGAATCTCTAAGTTATTTTGCCTGAGTTGCTGGCTAATTGCATCGGCTTGTTTTTGCAAGTCTGCAACCGTAATGGTTTTAACCCAGCGAATTTCACTCGAACTATAACGACCATTTTCACGTCGTGAACTGTCGATGGCCTGTTGAATAATACGATGCTGTTGTGTGAGCAAATCACGTGTGTTTAAAACACTGAGCATGGATTGGCCCGTGCTGGTTTTAGCTTGAGCATTGGTCGCATGAATTTTTTCAATCAGATGATGTAACTCTGTATTTACACTAAAAGCCTCACCCATCAGCGTATTGGGGTCTTCACTCAGTTCATCGCCTTCTTGGATTAGCACATTATTGTTGATGCGTTGTTGTAAAGAGGCGAGTTTGGTTTGTAAATCACTACGCAATAGAAGTGCTTCTGCTAGTTTCATAGATTTATTTTTAAAGTTTTAGATGAGTCTTATGCTGCATCTGTACAGTCAAATCTTCAACTGAGTTTTGTAATTTTTATGAAAGCTAAAAATCATGAGAAAACGGTAGAAAAGCACTTAGTCAGTTTCGGTATTTTATTTAAAACGTGGAGATGCTTTTCCTATGTTGATTAGTCAATTTATTTACTAATGAGGTATAAAGTTTTATCTAATTTTTCTTTTTATCCAATTTAAAATTAGGTGCGTACACGGCCTCAACTTTCAATAAAGTATAAAAGGTGTTTGTGTAGGCAATACCCTTACTTTTGATAGGCCAAAAGTAAGCAAAAGCCTTTGTTATCCATACATAACATCCCTATTATGATGGATAACGTGTGGCATCCCTGCCACACTCGCGTATCCAAACGTTGCTTAAATTAAACTATGTAATAGTAGCGACATAAAGGTGCTCTTATCGCTATAGATTAAAAGCCTAGTGGAACACGGTTTCCAAAGCTTTCAAACCGACTTTCGGATCAAGCAGACCGTTGTAAATTTCAGGGATTTCACGTTCGACCCCAAAGAATTCATAAATGGCAAGCATCGCCCCACGAACTGAATACTCCACAGTAAAGACCACGTCATCTTCAATTTCCACAAACTGTCCAAGGAAGGCAAAGTTTTGTGAGCCTTGTGGAATTACCTGTGGACGATCCCCCGGTTTACGGCAGGCGAATAGGGCAGAGGCATATGGCATCATGGCAGTGGTTACATTGGTGGTTGCCAAAACATGATCTAAAATGTCGTCAAAACCGAGCTGTTTAATCAGTTCTGTTAGGATTTCTTGCCCTGTGGCTTCGGACATTGGTTTCTTGATGTAATCGCCCATATGGTCAATTTGGAAACCGTAGCCCCATAAGGTATATAGGCCTTCAGGTAAGTCGGCAAAGTGTGGCTGTGCAGGAACCACAATGGATAAATGCCAACCTGACTCATACCAAGTCATCAGTGCGCCAGTGCCTGGTTCATTTCCCGTATAGTCAATAATACGTTTAAGCAGCACGTCATCTTTCATAGTTAGTGTGAAAGATTCCCACTTATGTTCATCGACATTGCCATAAAAAGTCATTGGACGGCCAAAGTCTGGGGCTTTTTGTGCCAGTGTTTCCCAAAGCGTCCAGCCATGGTCTTCTCGATGACGAATGAGGGCAGGCACGTCATGATTACCACCATAACGCGAGTCTGCGGTAATGGAGCCTAATGTGAAAATGGCTAAATCATTGGCTTTCAGATTAATTTGCTCTGAGCCTTCAGGCAGTTGTACATATAGGCGCGAGGCATGGCGCTCTTGGGTTTCAGCATTGGTAATGAAGTCCGCATCTGTAACATAGTGTCCAAAACGCACATCGACCCCTTGTGCGACTAACCAACGCTGTAGGGGCAGAATCATCGAATCATATTGGTTGTACTTGGTACGTTTGACACCTGCTAAGGTATGAATGCGTGGCAGTTCTTGAATAAAACGCAAGAAATAGCGTCTTAACTCTGCTGCACTGTGCCATTTTTGAAAAGCGAAAGTGGTGCGCCACATGCGCCAGAAATTGGTTTCAAAAAAGGCCTCATCAAAAAACTCATCAATGCGGCGGCTGCCAATTTTTTCTTCTTTTGAAGCCAGTAAGCGGAGCATTTGTGCACGATGTAGCGTATTCAGCCCAAGCTTTGCCGCATCCGCAATGACATGTTCGGCATCAATTAAACGTGCATTGGCGTGGGTTTTTACTTTTTCATTAAACTCACGACATTCTTCACGCACTGAAATGTCTGGATTTTCCAAGGATGGAATACTGGAAAATAAGTCCCATAGGCACAGATAGGTTTCATCGGTCAGCATCCGCCCACCACGTGTTACCCAAGCTTGTGCGGCATGCGGTGTATGTCCGCCGTCCATTGAGCCGCCTGAAATATCGAGTTCTTCTAAAATATGGATATTTTTGGCAGGGACTTTGGCATCGCGGATTGCAAATGCAGCGGCAGCCATACCTGCGATACCACCACCAATGATCCAAAGATGGGATTGTTGCGCGTCTAATGGGGTGCGCTTCTTATTTTGCATGGTTCACCTGTAATTATGATGTTAAAAATTATGAAGTTAAAAAATGTGGTTTTTAGAAATAAAACCTTATAAATAGTAAGTCTTTTTATATATGAAAAATGTATGAAAAGGGAAGCAATTCCCCCATTATATTTTGTAATCAAAAATAAGAACATGATGGCTATTTTTAATACACATTTGTCTTTTTATTAAAATTGAATATGATCTAAATAACTGATGTTGAAGTTTATTGTTGAGTAATTGCTCTATTGTTGTTTTCACTATGGCCTATGCTAAATTTCCTTAAAAATAGGCTTTTTATTTATCATTAAAAAATATAATGGGTGTACAAGCTGTGGCTTGATTACGATATAAATGTGAAAAATAACTGATAAAGTGAATATCGTAAAAACTTTGTTTAGCGTAAAATCGCAGCTGATAAATTCTCTCAATTTAGAGGTCACTCTTGGAATCATTTTGGATTTTGGGCTCCATTGCCTTTGCATTAATGTTAGGCGCAATGAGCCCTGGACCGACGTCGATTTATGTAGCAAAAAATTCGATTGCGATTTCTCGAAAGCATGGCCTCTTTACCGCACTGGGGACAGGAACAGGCGCAGCTGTTTTTGGTCTGTTGGCTGTACTTGGTTTACAAGCCTTTTTGTTGGCAGTGCCGTCAGCGTATTTGGCCTTAAAAATTTGTGGTGGGATCTATTTGCTTTGGCTCGCGTTTAAAATTATTAAACATGCCAAAGAGCCAATTGAGGCAGATCATTCCAGCTCGAAAGCAATGACTTTACGCCGTGCCTTTATGACTGGCTTAATTACTCAGCTCTCCAACCCTAAAATTGCGATTGTTCTAGCCAGTATTTTTACTGCACTTTTACCCAAAGAAATCCCAACTTATTACTATTTTGTACTGCCTATCCTGTGTTTCTTTATTGATGCGGGTTGGTGTTCGTTGGTTGCAGTGGCATTGTCTGCTGAAAAGCCGCGCCGTGTGTATTTGAAGTTTAAAGCAGTATTTGACCGCGCAGCAGGGGCGGTGATGACGGTGTTGGGTTTGAAACTTATTTTTGGCATGAAGTGATAAGGGTTACAACAACAAAACTGGATTTTGTATAGGTAACTAAAAGCTAAATGGTTATAATCCCTTTGATTTTTTTAATGATTTTTAAATTAAAGATTTGAGGGATAAATTTTGAATAAATCTATATTTTTGGCCGTTTTGAGTGGCTTAGCATTATCTGCATGTTCAACAACAGAAACGTCAAAAACAATTCAATCACCGCAAGTAACAGCGGCAGTGGCGACAGTCAAATACGCTGGCACTAAAACGCCTGTTTCTGTAGGAAAATTTGACAACCGCTCGAGCTACATGCGTGGCATTTTTTCAGACAATGTTGACCGCTTAGGTGGTCAGGCGAAAACTATTTTAGAAACGCATTTACAGCAATCGGGCTATTTCTCTGTCCTAAACCGTGACAACCTTGCTGAATTACAACAAGAAGCAGGTTTTACCAAATCCTCTCAAGCCATTAAAGGCGCACGTTATGTATTAACGGGCGACGTGTCTGAATTTGGCCGTAAAGAAGTTGGTGATCACCAGCTATTTGGCATATTGGGCCGTGGTAAAACCCAAATTGCTTATGCCAAAGTGAACTTAAATATTGTCGATGTAAAAACAGCAGAAATTGTTCACTCTGTGCAAGGCGCAGGCGAGTATGCACTCAGTGAACGTGAAATTTTAGGTTTTGGTTCTACCGCTTCTTATGACTCAACTTTAAACGGTAAAGTTCTAGATTTGGCTGTGCGTGAAGCGGTTAATAATTTGGTGTTGGATATTCAAACCAATAAGTGGTCTGCGCAGTAATTGGTTTGAATCAATGAAAAAAATCGTATTGGTTTTAGGTGCGATCTGCACCATGACTTTGGTGGGCTGTGTTTCAGCGCCAAAATCGTTATACAGCTGGGGCGAATACCCGCAGCAAACCTATTTGATGTTGAGTCTGCCAGAAAAGACTTCTCCACAAGAACAGATTGGTAAACTTGAAAAAGATATTGAAAAAGCCAAAGCCAAAAATGCAGCAGTGCCTCCGGGCTTGTATGCACATTTGGGTTTGTTGAATTTAAATATCAATAATGGGCCACGTGCTGTTCAGTATTTTGAACTTGAACGTCAAACCTACCCAGAGTCGACAGTATTAATGGATCGTCTTTTGAAAAAAATGACGGCTCAGTCTGCGGCAGGGAGTGTGAAGTGAAACATTTTAAAAAACTATGTGTACTTGGCCTTGCTGTGACACTCTTCACGGGATGTGCTACGACACCTAAAAGTAAACGTGACTTATCTGCATATCATGCCAATATGCCAAAATCCATTTTGGTGTTGCCGCCTGTAAATGAGTCACCCGATACACGGGCAACCTATGGGTATTGGTCTACCGTAACCTTACCTGTAGCAGAAGCGGGCTATTATGTGTTCCCCATTTCTGTGGTCGATACGCTATTTAAAGAAAATGGCGTAACCAACGGCTATGATGCGCAGCAAATTCCAATTCAGAAACTCAATGACATTTTTGGAGCGGATGCCGCACTGTATGTCAAAGTTAAAGAATATGGTTCTAAGTATCAGGTGATTCAATCCGTTTCGACCGTTGCCGTAGAGGCGAAATTGGTGGATTTAAAAACTGGAGCATTATTATGGGAAGGTCAGGAAAAAATCCAACAAGCCAATAATAATAGCAACGCGGGTCTAGTCGGAATGTTAGTAGGTGCTTTGATTGACCAAATTTCAAATCACTTATCTGACAAGGCTTATATGCTGTCTAACAGTGTGAGTACGCAGTTGTATGCTCCGCAGTTGATGCAGCAAAAAGGGTTGCTATATGGACCTCGCTCTCCGCATTTTGTACAAAATTCGATGAGTCCACAGCAGTAAAAAAATCCCCTCATTTGAGGGGATTTTTATGATTTAACAAACTTATATTTGGTTTGAAGAGCCTTTTAACTCTCAGCCCAAAGAAGAGACGATTTTCGTACAAATTAATCTTTAAAATGCACAGGAATCCATTGATAGCTTTTCCCATCTGCTGAATAGATATGTCCAATAGCAGGGAATGGCAAGTGTGGTGCTGCAATGGTTTGCCCGCCTTTTGCATATTCAGCAAATTGCTTTAAGCGTGTTTGCACTGCTTTTTTTGGGTCGATGTCATAATCAATAGCGGTTTCTGGCTTGTCGAATTGCACGGTATGTGAGTGCACAATGTCACCAATAAATACCACTGTTTCATCTTTGGTTTTCAGCTCATAGCTAAAATGTCCGGGTGTATGCCCCGCGGTATTAATCACTTTAAAGCCTTGAACTTGATCGCCCAATTGATATGTTTTGAAGCGGTTTTTGGCTTGATAGGGCGCAATGGCTTGTTTAATTTTTTCAACAGTTCCTAAGTAGCCTGCTTGCTTTTCTTTCGGGAGTTTATCGACTTGTTTCGGGTTTAGCCAATAGTTCGCTTCATCGTTCGAGACATAAACCGTTGCATTGGGAAAGTTTGCCACGCCATTTTGGCTAATACCACACACATGATCAGGGTGTAGATGCGTGAGTAAAATGGTATCGACTTGCTCTGGTTGATAGCCTGACGCTTTTAAGTTGCTTAGTACTGAACCCAAATGTGCGCCAAAACAGCTCGCAGCACCGCTATCTACCAAAACTAGTGAATGACCTGTATTCACGAGGAATGCATTGACTGAGGTTTGCACGCCTTTGGCTTGGTCGGCAGCATATTTCTTAAGAATTTCATGTACTTCTTTTTCTGGAGTGTTTTGAAATAGCTTCGGTGACATGAAGTTAGTGCCATCGAGCAGAGCAGTGATTTGTACATCACCCGCTTGGTATTGGTAATAACCTGAAACTTGTTTTTGTTGGGGGATTGGGGCAGGTGGGGAAAGGACGAAGGCTGAAACACTGCTGATACTAGAGATAATTAAAGCGGAAGCAAGTAATTTATTCATTTATAAAGTTTCACAAAATTTGTTGAACTGTCTATTTTTTAGCATGTAAACTAATTTTTTTCATCTGTTTTTGAAAGGCTTATTTAAACTACTTACAGATGAGCTTTAAAAAATTATGTTATTTTTTACAAAACTTTATGATTAGGTTCTTTATATAATGACACAAGAAAATTGGATTTCAGCTCCAAATAAGCATATCGAAGAATATTTAGATTATTATTTTGATGGCAAAAAGAAGTTCGAATATGCAGTTCTGTTGAATGGAGCATGGGGAAGCGGAAAAACATGGTTTGTTAAGAAGTACATAGAAAAACAAATATTAAAAGACAAAAAAGTTGCATATATCAGCTTAAATGGAATTTCAAAAACTTCTGAGATTGATGAAGCAATTTTTAAATGTATTCATCCTGTACTTGGAAGTAAACAAGCTAAACTTGCGGGGCAGATATTTAAAGGAACTTTAAAAGCGACCTTGAGAATTGATTTGGATGGTGACTCTAAACCTGATGCAAATTTGGGAATTTCTGCACCAGATATAAAACTGCCAGATTACTTGAAAATTGATGATAATTTTATTTTGATTTTTGATGATTTAGAACGATGTGAGTTGAAAATTGAAGAAACGTTGGGTTATATAAATTATTTTGTAGAACAAGAAAACATTAAAGTATTAGTTGTTTCGAATGATACTGAAATTAAAGAAAGTGATAATTTTTTAAGGAAAAAAGAGAAATTAATTGGTACTACTTTTAATTATTCAGAAGACCAAGACTTAGCTATTAAAAGTATTCTTGAAGAAATAGATAATTTTGAATTGAAAGAAAAATTAATTACCGTAATTCCACTTATTACTGAAACATTTAATAGAATCGGATATAAAAATTTAAGAGCATTCAAGCAAAGTGTTTTTGACTTTGAAAGGTTCTATAGAAAAGATACTTTTGAATGGAAAGGAAATTTTGATCAGGAGATTTTTGAGAAACTTTTAAAATATTTCTTAATTCTGTCGTTTGAGAACAAAAAAGGACGTTTTCACAACGAGATTTTAAAATTCAAGAAAGATGAGGAATCGACAAATAATGCTGAAGAAAAAGGTACAAGTGAAATTTTGAAAATTATGCGTGGAGTTGATAGTAAGGATTCAGAAGATTTCATGAATAAATATAATTGTTCATTAAATGATTTTATCCTCTCATCCAAAAGATGGCATGAAATTATTAATTTAAATATTATAGATCAAAATCAAATAAATTTAGACCTATATGAAGCTCATTTTAGATTGAAAGAAGACAAACCTACTTGGTTTAGGTTGATGGACTTTTGGGATTTAAGTGAACTAGAGTTTGACGATTTAATCAAAAAAGCCAAAGAAGAAGTAGAGAGTAATAAGCTAGAGCATCCTACTGATGTACTACATATAATTAGTATGTTGATTTATTTTAAAAAGAATAAACTTATATATTTTGCAGTCGATAAACTATTGCCAATCGCTAAAGCTCATTGGGTAAATCTTTTTGAAGTTAATGAAAGAATGAGAAAAATAAATGATTTTAGTTTTACGGAATACTCTGGATCGTATGGTTTTTATGCTAAAGGAATAGAGCAATTTGATAAGTTTATAAGAGAAATAATGGAATCCTATGAGGATAAATATAAAGAAAAAAATATAGAAAGAGTTCAAGAGTTATTAAACTTAATGGAGACAAATGGTTGGTTGTTTTCTCAACGTATCAGTTTAACGAATAGTGAAGAAAACTTTTACTATGACTTTCCAATTTTAAAGGAGATCAACTCTAAAGACTTTGCAAGAAAACTTTGCGATACGAGGAGTAATCATTCTAATAGTATTCTTCATGGAATCTCGAACCGATATATGATTAAGGGTTCTTTTGATATGTATGCTGAGGAAAAAAATTGGTTTGACGCTGTAGAAAATAGTATTAAGAAAGATATTTTAGACTCCGCAAATAGAATACTAAAGGCAAAAATAAATTTAAGAATTTTGCCTAAAATTTCAGAGATTAAAAAAAGTATAAATTGATAATAAAAAATCCGCTTAATTAAGCGGATTTTTTATCACGAATAGGATATTAAGACACTTTATCACCAGCTTTAGCGCCAGATTCAGGTGAAATCATCCAAACACCTTCGCCATTACCCGCAGCTAAAACCATACCGTTAGAAATACCAAAACGCATTTTACGCGGTGCAAGGTTTGCTACCATCACTACCAATTTACCCTTAAGGTCTTCTGGTTGGTAGAACTCACGAATACCACTGAATACATTACGTGGTTCAGCTTCGCCAACATTTAAAGTCAATTGAAGTAATTTGTCTGAACCTTCTACTGTTGCAGCTTCTAAAACTTCAGCGACACGAAGGTCAACTTTCATAAAGTCTTCAATGCCAATGATCTCTGCTTCACCCACTTTAGGTTCAGCTTTCTTCTCTTTGGCTTTCTCTTTTTTCTTCTCAACTTTTGCAGGTTCAGCCGCAGCCGCTAACGAGTCTTTAGAAGCATCGACCATTGCCGCAACCGCTTTTGGGTCTACACGTTGCATTAAAGGTTGGAACAATGCAATTTCATGATCAACCAATGCCGTTTGAGCAGAAGCAAAGTCAAAGCGGTCTAGTATTAAGAACTCTTGCACTTGAGCCGCTAACGTCGGAAGTACAGGCGCCAAGTACACAGCCAATTGACGGAATAGGTTAATCCCGACCGAACAAACATCGTGTACTTGCTGTTCTTCGCCTTCAACTTTTGCTAAAGCCCAAGGTTTTTTCTCATCGATATATTGGTTGGCTTTATCTGCAAGTGCCATGATTTCACGAATCGCAGCAGAGAATTCACGTGCTTCATAGGCTTTCGCAATTGAATCGCCCGCATCAATAAAGCTTTGTACCAATTCAGGCTCTGCACAAGTTGCACTTAACTTATTATCAAACTTGGTATTGATGAATTTTGCACAACGGCTGGCAATATTCACCACTTTACCAACCAAATCTGAGTTTACTTTCTGAACGAAATCATCCAAGTTCAAATCAGAATCTTCAACTTTATCAGACAGTTTAGACGCGAAGTAGTAGCGTAAGTACTCAGGGTTTAAGTGCTCTAAATACGTTTCAGCTTTGATGAATGTCCCGCGAGACTTCGACATCTTCTGACCGTTTACCGTCAAGAAACCATTGACGAATAAACCCGATGGCGTACGGTAGTTTGCACCTTCAAGCATTGCAGGCCAGAACAGCGCGTGGAAGTAAACAATGTCTTTACCAATGAAGTGATAGACTTCTTTGTCAGAGTCTTTCTTCCAAAAGTCGTCAAAACTTAAATCAGGACGTTTAGCTTTGATGTAGTTTTCAAAACTCGACATATAACCAATCGGCGCGTCTACCCAAACATAGAAATACTTGTTTGGTGCATCTGGAATTTCAAAACCGAAATACGGCGCATCACGTGAAATATCCCAGTCTGATAAACCCGCTTCAAACCATTCATCCAGTTTGTTGGCAATCGAAACAGGTAAGCGACCTTGGTCACGCGTCCATTTTTGTAAATATTCAGAGAAATTCGGCAGTTTAAAGAAGTAATGATCCGAAGATTTCTCTACAGGTGTTGCACCACTTAAAGTCGATTTTGGGTTTAAAAGCTCAGTCGCATTGTAAGTTGTACCGCAGACTTCGCACGCGTCGCCATATTGATCTTCCGACTTACATTTCGGGCACGTGCCTTTAATGAAACGATCCGATAAGAACATGCCTTTTTCAGGATCAAAAAGCTGGTTGACAGGACGGATGGCAATATTGCCTGCTTCGCGGTTTTTCACATAAATTTCAGAAGCACGAGAGCGGTTTTCATCACTATGGGTTGAATCATAATGGTCGAAATGCACGCCAAAACCGTCAAAATCACGGATGTGTTCTTTTTGCACATTGGCGATCTGATCTTCAGGTGAAATACCATTGGCTTCGGCACGTAGCATGATAGCTGTACCGTGAGCATCATCCGCACATACATAAGTCACATCGTGTCCCATTGCACGCATGGCACGAACCCAAATATCTGCTTGGATATAACCGAGTAAGTGTCCCATATGGATGGGACCATTGGCGTATGGTAGGGCGTTAGTGACTAAAATATTACGCACGGATATGACTCTCTCATTCGTATTTTATATAAGGTCAACGATTTTACCTTAGATAGCTGCGACTTGCACAAGTGAATCGGTGAAAAGTTTTCAAATGAGACTAAAGCCCATATGAATTGATCACTAGATTGAGCATCCATCGCTAATTTGAGCAAAATACTGAAAAAATCATGGGAAATGCATGGTCTAAAACGGCATAAAGCAGCTTATATATCTTTTAATGAAAGATTGAAGGGATTGTTCAGAACTCAAGTCATAGAGCTTAAAACTAATGCATATTTTCTCTATATTCATGCGCCATTAACAGCGATAATACGTGCATTCAGCCCGTTTTTAAGAGTATGCCGTCCATGATCGATGATGATTTTGATTTCGACCAACCCGTGACCCGAATTCCGCAAAATCCACAAGCGACTAAACTACTGGGCAATCGACTTTTACAACAAGCTGAACAATATCTTGCTTCAATGGGTAGTCGACCGCATGCACAATTGGTCGAGTCACTCCGTCAGTTAGAGTTGGAAGATCCGTACTTTGCAGTCATGGCCGATCAGCTTGAGTATGAAAGTGATGAACCAATCGCCAATGACGTGCTTAATCTGTTGTTTTTCTGGAAAATGGCCAATGAAAAAGAAGCGGATATGACTAAGTTTCAATTGCCCCATTTAATCCAAACAGACTATTTCCAAGCGACTTTGCTTGACGCTTACGACGCGATGGATTTGGGAGCATTCCAAGCCCAACGCCGCAAGGTGATTGAAGAAACCTTAAAACTGTATCAACAGCAGTGTTATGCCGGTTGTATTACGGTTCTTTATGGTCAAATTGAAGGAATTTTGACGGATGCGCTGATTGAACATGGTTATTTACAGCAAAATCAAACCAAGTTTGTCGATGTGTATAAAATCGTGCCGGGTTTGAAAGGCCATGAAGTCAAAAGCCTATGGCATAAAGTTAAAATTGCCAGTGAAATCAATCCGTATTTTCTGAGCCTTGAAGCATTGAAAATGGATGCGAGTTCTAGTGTCACGGCCAGCCGTCATAATATGGTACACGGTGCGGACGTGACTCATTTCACTCAAGCACGCAGTTTCATTCTATTTATTTGGCTGTTTGCAGTCATCAGTTTTATCAGTACTTTAAAGCGTTAGTCTCTTCCGTTGAGTGGTACAGGATGGTGTTTAAATTGATGCATCCTGTACAGCTATTGTTTCCAAATGATGCAAATGACGTCAGCACTTAAAAAGCAAGGTATAACTCTTAGTTAAGCAAAACTTTAAATACGAAAGAGGGCTGTGACATGACGAATGACAATAAACTCGATGATTTAAAAACCAAAGCGACTGAGTTGGGTGAAGACTTGAAGTTGAAAGCTCAAGAGGCAAAACTCGAAGGCGAGAAAGTGCTGGAAGATGTCAAACATCAGGCTACTGAAGCCAAGCTTGATGCTGAAAAGCAGCTGACCGACTTAAAGCAGAACGCAGCAGAAAGTAAAGCCGAAGGCGATGCAGCTTTTGAGCGAAAGTTGGAGTCTGCACAAGCCAAAGCTGAGCACGCGAAACAAGTTGCGCAGGAAAAATTGGATCATTTTAAAGTTGAAGCAGGGCATAAACTGGATGAGGCAAAGCTTAAAGCCACTGAGTTAAAGCATGAGGCCGAAATTAAACTGGAAGAATTTAAGGTGCAAGCCACTGAAAAATTTGACGAGTTGAAAAAGAAAGCCACAGAAACACTGCAAAAGTTTAAAAAAGACGACCAAGCTTAATCCGTTTGAAATGGCGAATGTCGGCCTTAAATGTTTGCTAAGACTATGGCGTAGACTGTGTACTGAGTGCAGGGTCTGCGTCTAAATTAAACAACATGATGCTCTGAATATGATTGTTCACGGTGCGGATGGTGTAACGATAGTTTGCAATTTCATATACATATACCGTCTCAAGTGGGCTATTCGGTGCACTGCTGATTGGGGTAGAGGACATAGAAATCGGCGATAAATCGATTTTTTTCTGCATGTCTTGAACTTGATCACCGATAGTCACCGTTTGACCCGCAGGGGTTTTAAATGAATTGGTTGATGTATCTGCAAAACTAAAGCTAGATATGGTGCAAGCCAAAACAACCACGGCCCAAAGTTTCATTTTTTTCTCCCCCAAATCGCGTAAAGATAGAACAATAGAATATAGATATTTTGCTATGCAATAACATCACCTTAAATGGGGAGATTGGATTGTACTTACAATTCTTTACGTTCAAATTTGATGTAATTCACCGATTTTATTTTTTCAGTTAGCTTAAGTGACTAAGCTTCGCCCTTTGATATTCAGCGTATAAAACCAACTAAAAAGCTAGGAATACTAAATTTCATGGCATAATCAATAAATACTGAACTTAACCTAAGTTCGTTTTGTGGTTAAACTATAGCATTCAGCTGAATACTCGAATTTGGAGTACATATATGTCGTGGCTTTCTTCTCTTAAATCAGTTTTTTCTCCTGCGCAGGAGGTTAAGGAAGAAGAAATCCAAACAGTACTGCAAAAGTATATCTTGCCCAATTCAAACCATGCGTTGAAAGACCGCATTACTCAAGTGAATGTGCAGGGCAATATTCTGCAAATTACCATCAATACTTTTCCTACCGAAGCCGATGATTTACAAAAGATTCATGATGATTTGGCGGTTGCGCTTGAAGCATGCGGTATCAAAGAATTAAACATGCATGTGATTCAACAAAAAACGGGACATAAAGAAAAGTCAGGTGGCTGTGGACATCAGCATGCTGAAGGTGAGAGCTGTTCAAGCCAAGCAAAAGAGGCTGCATCGAAAAGCAATTTACCCCCAGTGATTGATGCTTCAGGCTCAGCAGCCCAAGCTGCTGCACAACCCGTTGAAACTGATCCAAACAATCCACCTATTCAAAAAGCAGCGCCACAACAACGTGATGTGCCGAAGCATCCGCGTATTCAAAATGTGATTTTGGTGTCCTCGGGCAAGGGGGGCGTGGGCAAATCCACCACTACGGTAAACCTTGCACTTGCTTTGCAAAAGCTCGGCTTAAAAGTTGGGGTCTTAGATGCGGACATTTATGGTCCAAGTATTCCAACTATGTTGGGCAATGCGGGCAAAACGCCGATGATTGAAGCGGAAAATTTTGTACCCTTAGATGCCTATGGTTTGGCCGTGTTATCGATTGGACATTTAACAGGTGATCACAATACTCCTGTGGCTTGGCGTGGGCCGAAAGCGACAGGGGCATTGATGCAGTTGTTCAATCAAACCTTATGGCCTGATTTAGATGTATTGATGATTGATATGCCACCGGGTACAGGCGATATTCAATTGACGCTTGCGCAGCGTATTCCTGTGACAGGTGCGGTGATTGTAACCACACCGCAAAACGTGGCACTTATGGATGCGACCAAAGGCATTGAGCTATTTAACCGCGTACACATTCCAGTCATGGGTGTTGTGGAAAATATGTCGACCCATATTTGCTCAAATTGTGGATTTGAAGAGCAAATTTTTGGTACGGGCGGTGGAGATCAACTGTCGGAGCAATATTCTATTCCGCTGTTGGGGCGTTTGCCTTTAAATGTACAAATTCGTGAAAATGCGGATGCGGGTAAGCCTTCTGTTTTAGTGGAAGACAGTGCAGCAGACAGCTATATGCAAATTGCTGAAAAAATTGCAGCCGCACTGCCTCAGGCTGAAAAAGACCAGACCCGTATTTTCTAAATCAGCCATAAATAAAGCCCAACATGTTGAGTTGGGCTTTTTTTTTACTTTTTAGGACATTGAATAGGACTGATTTTGTTTTTTGGCTTGCATAAGATTAATGCTGATGACAATCACCACCATCACAATCCCGATAATATCAGTCACAGTTTCAGGGATAATCATACATAAAGCACCTGCACCTAAGAAAATCCGCCAGAACCAGTTCAAACCAATTTTAAAGTAACCTTCAACTGCTGCACCCAGTGCCAAAATACCGACTACTGAGGTAAAGACAATACTCACAATAGTTGTCCATGCAGGAAAAGCAAACTCACGTGCATTGACTGCGACATTGGCTGTATCAATCATCAGCATGGCAGGGTTGTAGACGAACAGGAACGGGACAATGAAACCCGCTAAAGAAAGCTTCAAGGCTTGGAAGCCCGTGCGCATTGGGTCGCCCCCTGCGATTCCCGCACCTGCAAAGGCGGCTAAGGCGACAGGGGGAGTAATATTGGCAAACAGACCAAAGTAGAACACAAACATATGTGCCACCAGTGTGGGAATATCAAAGTTTGCCAAAGCGGGTGCAGCCATAGTCGCGGTAATGATATAGGCTGGAATCGAAGGAAGTCCCATGCCTAAAATCATCGATGCAATCATGGTAAAGAACAGTGTTAAAAATAGGCTGCCTGCACCGATGCTCATAATTGAGGAGGTCATGACAGAGCCAAAGCTGGTCAGGCTCACTACACCAATAATAATCCCCACCACAGCACAGGCTGCCATGACCGAAAGAGATTGTTTTGCACCATCGGCAAGCGCTTCTAATATTTCTTTGAAGCCCATACGGGTCGATTTGCGGAAACTCGCCACAATCACAGTTAAGACAATGGTGTAGACTGCGGCATAACTGACAGGAATGGATTGAAAGAGGAAAAAGACCAAAGCCACGATTGGAATAAGCAAGTGCCCTCGCTGCTTTAGGACATCTTTAACCCGTGGCAAATCCGCTTTCGGTACGCCTTTTAAGTTGTCTTTACCAGCGCGGAAATGAACTTGTGCCATTACACCCAAATAGTACAGTAAAGCTGGAAGGGTGGCTGCAAGGGCAATGGTGCCATAACTGACACCCGTGGTTTCAGCCATAATGAAGGCACTGGCTCCCATCACAGGGGGTAAAATTTGTCCACCTACAGAAGCACTGGCTTCAACAGCACCTGCAAAATTTTTGTGGTAGCCAATTTTTTTCATCAGGGGAATGGTGAATGAACCAGTACCTACGACATTGGCCACCGCTGTGCCATTAATACTGCCCATAAATCCACTGGAAATGACGGCAACTTTTGCAGGACCACCTTGTTTATGTCCCGCAAGTGCCATCGCAAGATCATTAAACAGTTTTCCCATGCCTGATTTCGCCAGAAAAGCACCAAACAAAATAAACAGAAAAATGAAAGTGACTGAAGCACCGATTGCGGAAGAATAAAGACCTTCGGTTTTTAAATACATTTGCCCGAAAATATCACTAATACTATATGGACGCGTCAATAAACGATCAGGGACCCAGTCATAGTGGCTAAAAAACGGGTAAGACAGAAAGACTAAACCTAAAATAGGCAGCATCCATCCCATGACCCGCCGAGCGCCTTCAACCACCAGCACCACGGCTAAAATGGCAAAAACAATATCTAAGGTGTTAGGAATACCACCACGTGTGGTCATAATGGCTTGATATTCTTTCCAAAGGTATAAAAAGGTTGCTAAAGCGGCTAAGGCAAGTAACCAATCCAACCAAGGGATACTTTGTCGTGAACTGGACTGACGCGCAGGATAAAGTAGAAAGATCAAAACCAAACCAATAGCGACATGGGCGGAACGCTGAATCAGTTCGGGTAGTGGATTAAAGGTAATAAATAAATGAAATAAGGAATAGAAAATAGCAATCGCCGCTATGAACCATGCCACAGATTTGTTGCTTGAGGAACGAGTCACTGACTCACGATCAAATTTTTCTAAAATGGCTTGTTGTTGTTGCTCGTCTAATTGTTCAGGGGCAACTTTTTTTTCATTTTGAGTCATCGGCATTCTCCGATCTGCCATGCTTTCCACAAGGGCTGTTGTTGTGCTGTAATTTGCACCAAGGTGTAATCTGGATATTGTTGGAAAATGGGCCAGACGCTCTGGTGAATGATGATACTGCCTTGCATATTCTTGGAAATGATCCAGTTGATTTGATCAATTCGCCGATTAACTTTCATTCTGACCATACCGTCTTTTTGAAAGATGATGGGATAGTCATTCGGTGTACCTGCACCGAAAGAAATTAGATCGGTGTGACGCAATATAAAGTGCTGTTGCTCCCGTTGATAGTTTTCAATCCAACGAGTTTTTTCAACTGAATGTTTCCACTGCAAACTAAATTGTGCTGTTGAAATTCGGCACTGCATTTGAGCAACAGTCACTTCGCTATAGCGAACAGGTAAGAACAACAGCCCGCATAAACCAAGTAGAAAAAGTGCAGTAAACACTGCACTTTTTTTCAGCTTCATTTTTTCGCTGCGAGTTCGTCGTAATAACGCTTAGCCCCAGGGTGTAGCGGAGCAACCACGCCTTTTTGAGCCGTTTCCAGATTAATTTCTGTCGCTGCCTGATGTGAGTTGGCCAACTGTCCTAAACTATCAAAGAAGGTTTTGGTCAGTTTATAAACATCATCTTCAGAAAGATCGGAACGTACCACTAAAGCATTCATAATAGCTGCAGTTGGAATATCTTCTGCATTGCCATAAGTGCCTTTTGGAATATTTAGAGATAGGAAATAGGTTTGGTTTTTGGCGATTTGTTTCACTTTCTCAGGATCGATCCCGACCAGTTGTAAATCGAAACCTTGTTGCAGTTCCATCAAGGATGAGTTAGGGATACCACTGGTTAAGAATGCAGCGTCAATTTTTCCACCCTTTAAAGCATCCGCGGCTTCTGCATAGCCTAGATAATCGACCTTCACGTCATTGTAAGTAATACCAAAACCATTTAAGAGGGTGCGCGCATTAACTTCAACCCCTGAGTTTTGGGCACCGACGGCAATGCGTTTACCTTTTAAGTCTTCAAGCTTTTTAATGCCTGATTTTTTTGACGCCACAATTTGCACATAGTTGGGATAGAGTGCTGCAATTTGTTGGACATTCTCAATTTTCCCACTGGCAAAACTGCCTGTGCCATTCAGCGCCTCGGTTAAGCTATCACTCATGACAAAAGCCATTTCGACTTTTTTCTGTTTGAGTAAGTTAAGATTTTCTACCGATGCGCCTGTGGTTTGGGTTTTTGAATTTACACCGTAGGTTTTATTATAAATTTCAGCCAAACTGGTGCCAATCACGTTATATGGGCCAGATGCACCACCTGTCGCTATGTTGACAAATTTACTTTGGAGTTTGTCGGATGCTTGTGCACTGGCTTCGGTTTGAGCATCGGCTGAAGTTGCGGTTTTATTATCACTTGAGCATGCTCCTAGACCTGCAAGTGCAATTGAAAGTAGCGTGAGTTGAGTCCATTTTTTCATATACTTTTCCTCGTTTTATTATCTTCAAAGCCATTCACTTGGCTCTTTTATCCTTGACTTTGCGTGATCAGATTGATGAATAAAAATACGCATGTTTTAAAAAGTAACTGATTAAAAATCATTTGAATAGTTTTTTTTCATTAGTTATGTCTATTTGATTTATAAAATCATTGATTTGAAAAAAGAATAAAGCATATGGCGTCATTTTTATGAATGCTAGATTGGGTAAGGGTCTTATACGTTATTTATGTTAAGTATTGAATGAAAATTAAAAAAACTGTTATCACGGTTCACTAAATTTGATTGCTTTCAGCATGGCAAGTCATTACGCTTATAGTTATATATATGTGGGTCTGTGAATATGGTCACTTGGTTTTTTATTGGTTTAGTGATAACCATTCTTTTAACTCCAGGACCAACCAATACCTTACTTGCCTCTTCGGGTATTCAAGTCGGTATTCGTAAATCATTGCGTCTCATTCCTGCAGAAGCTTTTGGCTATCTCATTTCAATCACGGCATGGGGCTTCCTCATTGGAAAAGTGTCTGTGCACTTGCCTTTATTGCCGACCATTTTAAAATTGTTCAGCGCAAGCTATATCATTTATTTGGCCATCAAATTATGGCGTACAGCCGATGCTGAAGTGAGTTTTAATCAACCGACTATTCGGGCGCGTGAACTGTTTTTGGCAACATTATTGAACCCTAAAGCATTATTGTTTGCTTCAGCCATTTTCCCAACCATTGCGTGGACAAAACTAGATTATTATCTGTCACATATGTCGCTGTTTTTGGTGTTAATTGTTCCTATAGCTTTCTTTTGGACTTTTATCGGGTCAATTTTAGCGAGCAATAAAATTCGTTGGCTGAACCAATCTAACCTGCAAAAAACAGCATCACTGGTTTTGATGAGTTTTTCGATTCCGCTGAGCTATTCTGCGATTTTAAGCTTTTAATTTAGTAATTAAAGACAGAAATTTTGCGAACTTAAACGCGCTTATTTTCATTGAAAGCGATTTCAGTTAAAGTACAACGCAATTATTGAAATTAAGCTTTTTTGGAAAGAATAAATGGCTATTAAGTCCGATCGTTGGATTCGCGAAATGAGCGAAAAACACGGCATGATCGAACCGTATGCAGAAAACCAAGTTCGTTTAGATGAAAATGGTCAAAAACTCATTTCTTATGGCGTGTCGAGCTATGGTTATGACGTTCGTTGTGCACGTGAGTTTAAAGTTTTTACCAATGTTCACTCGGCAATTGTAGATCCAAAAAACTTTGATGATAAAAGTTTTATCGACATTGAAGCTGATGTTTGTATTATTCCGCCAAACTCATTTGCTTTAGCACGTACCGTTGAATATTTCCGTATTCCACGTAATGTGTTGACTGTGTGTTTGGGTAAATCGACCTATGCACGTTGCGGTATTATCGTAAACGTCACACCACTTGAGCCTGAGTGGGAAGGTCATGTTACTTTAGAGTTCTCGAACACAACCAATCTTCCTGCACGTATTTATGCAGGTGAGGGTGTTGCACAAATGTTGTTCTTCGAATCTGACGAAGTGTGTGAAACATCGTATAAAGACCGTGGTGGTAAGTACCAAGGTCAAACAGGTGTAACTTTACCGAAGACCTAAGTTTTTGGTATTAAAAAAAGCGGATCATTGATCCGCTTTTTTTGTGTCAATTCATTCATCGGAAAATAAATATTATCGGACAGTTGGTTTTGCATTTGTGTTGAGTTTCAGCATAATCAATTGTGAAATAGAGTGCTTTGGTTGACGCAAATAAAAATTATAGTGCGCAGAGTAAAATGCCAAGCAAAGGATGTAGTACATAAAGATGCGGAGCATCGAATAATAAGGATGGTCGAGATGACGAATCGTATATATCCCGCAGGATTGAAAAAATCCTGTTTAGCTAGTCTTGTCGGACTCATGCTTGCACAGTCTACATTTGCGCTCGAGTCACTTTCCGATGAATATCTAGCGGATACTACGGGTGAAGGCATTGCGTTACTTCCTGAAAACTTCAAGATGGTGTTCCAAGGGGCCAATGATCTTTCCACTGCTTCTAGCTACAACCGTGGCGTGGCCAATCCACAACAATACGACACGGGTTTCATTCGTATTATTCCTGTGGGTGAGAACTACTCCAAATATACCGATGCTGATGATCTGAGTGCGAAACGAACCAAAGCGGACATCTTTATTTATGGTTTAGCGCTTTCGCGGTCTGATAATGATGCCAATAGCCGTTTCAGTAATCAGGGCTTCACATGGGGAAGCGATGTTAATCCTTGGTTATTTCACGCTGGCACAGCCACGGGGATTAAACAGTTTCATCAGTCGAATGCAAGTTCAGATGTAAGTTTTCTGGGGCTGGAAGCGCCTTTAGCGACCGTTCTCGCCAGTGACGCAGATAATAATATTAAATTAGGTCTATGGTGGGATGCTTTTTCACGTAGCTGGAACTCCCAGAATAAAGTGGACCCTATCACTGGTGCACCGACAACAACCAACGCGGCTGCGGATCCTGATTTAAGTTTAAATCAAAGAATACGTTTACAGGCGGTTGCCAATGGATTGAGTTTAAATGGCTCACAGGTGCGTATGTTTCAAACTCAAGCATCTACCTTAGACCAGCAAAATAAAACCTTTGGGATGGCAGCCTTACTTCGGATCAATACCAATGATGATCCATCTGGATTGGTCTATACCAACGATGACGCAAATAAAGCGCTATTGAATGCCAAAGTCCTTCGACTCAGCACAGCCGCGACTAATGATGGCACGGCAGTCACACCCGCATTAGATCGTTCATTGGCTCCAATCTTTGATGCCAGTGAAGGACTTTATTTATACAGCCCAAATATTAATTTGGTCTTGGGCAATATGTATCAGCCTTTTGTTGTCGGTTCGGAAGGACGCAATATTATTCTTGAAGTCACACGTATACCGAACGTGCCTGAGATTTATAAGCAGATTTATACCTACTACCCAGATGTACAGGGTGGAAACAATGCTGACTATAAAGGATCAACCTGTAATGTAGCCTATTGTGGTTCGAATTTTGTTCAAACTGGGACAGGGACTAGCGCGATTCAATACCAAGGGAATAACGCAACACATAGCAGTATTTCGATTGGTAGCGTGACACGAGATCCGACCACCAATACGCTCAAAGCCAATACGGCGACACAATCTACTGGTGTGGTATTCCGTGGGATTGGAACAGCAGTCCCTGTAAATCTCGGTTCAGTTGCTATAGATGGTGTATTGATCCAACACTTAAAAATTAAGACCACAGGGTTATAGGATACTGACATGATGAAAAAATTATGTGTAACCATGTTGATGTCGCTATCCATGTTGTCTCAAGCGGGTTTGGTAGATTTGGATAATAAGGAACTGGTCGGTGTGACTGGACAGGGTGGTGCAGATTTGAGCTTAACCCTATCGATCAACCACCAATATGCCAATGATATGAGTTTAAATACGATCTCTAGGACCAATGGTGTAGATGCAAATGGGCGGGCTATTGTCACTGAAGCCTATTATCAAATGCGCGCAAATCAAGATTGCGCTTTATTAGAACTGTGTCGTATCGCCATTTCCCCAAATAATCATAAGGAAAATGGGCAACGAAAATGGCTGGTGTTTAAGCAGTTTCAAGGCACCATGCAAATTGATAAATTTTCGCTGGAAGGCACCACAATTCTGAATAAAGAAGGTAAGCCACAAACTGCGATGCTATTAAAGTTTTTCGATGATAAACCCCTTAAAATTCGTAACTTAGGTTTTGCCAGCCTTTCAGTAGAAAGTGGTGAAAATGGATATTTCAATACCTCAACGTATAACAGTTATGGTACGAGTAAAACTGTACCCACTTTTGATAAAGGTCAGGAACAAGGTTTTATGGGCTTAAATGTTCACGGAAACTTACATCTGGATGGAAATCTAAAAATATTTAGCTATAACTGCTCGGGCACTGCGGGTAGCCGCTGTTAGACCCATAGTTTCAAAAGGATATTGAGATGCATAAAATAATAAAACTAAACCTTCTGACACTGTGTATCTGTGCAGCGAATCAAAGTTATGCATTACAAGCTTTGAATGATCAGATTTTAAGTGATGTGACGGGTCAAGATGGTATTTCAATTACCCATGAAGCTTCAAAAGTTGACATTAAGCAATTGAATTGGATCGATCCAGCGGAAGTCGGAAAAACACCGATTAAACTGGGTTTACATAATATTGAAGTGAAAACGGCGACAGGTTATAACAATATTAAAACCAAACTCGATTTTGATGTGGGCACAACACAATTAGCCAATGGTACGCAAGGGGTTGGTATTCAGCTCTCTGCAAGTGTGTCACCTTTTACCGCAACGGCTGCCCAAATTATGCTGATGTGTTCGCCGAATTGTGCAACAGGTGAAACAGACCAAAATTTAGGAAGTTTTAAGCTTTCGACTATTTCACCTTTTGAAGTGTACTTGGCAACGACGAATGGTTTGTTTAACCGCGACTCAAAGGTGCATTTAGATTTTAAATTGCAGAATGCTAGTATTAGTTATGGACAAAATAATCAAGATTTAACCTTAAAAGATTTTAACTTCAATCTATCTGCTGATGGATATCTTTATATCGATGAAACGGAAGGTGTGGTTCTCACCTCAAAGGGCAGTGTTGGCGATAATAATGTTGTTTTAGGTCGAGTGGAAGATAAGACAGATGTACATGACAGCCGTGTAGGCAATGCCACAAATCCGGGGTTAAACGTCGATTTACGTTATGGCTCAGCAAAGTCGACTCACCGGAACTTAATTCGGATAGGGGCATCGGGTGCATTAACCAATGGCAAGATCGCGTTGAATGCTGACCAAACTGGTGTTGCTAAGTTTAATACGGTCAACCGTGTTAATGGTAATGTTCAGGAAAATGAGGTGGTTGCATCTGCAGGTTATGGTTTTAAGAATGCGGGCGGCTTACATTTAAATGTATCGGCTGACTTTACCCGTGCAGGAAATAGTTTGCTCGGCGCTGCCACACCAACAACGTTTGAATTAGGACACACTGGTACAGGCAGTTACGCCATCGAGTTTTCAAATTTATCACCGCTCAATGTACGTTCTTCTACTGACCCTAATTCAGCAATAAACAGTCAAAATGCTTATATTGATTTTGGCCAGATTTATATCAATAACATTCGCACCAACTCAATGGGTTTTGTGGTCAATGACCAAATTAAGACGATATTGGGTGCGCAAAACTATGAACTGATTTATAACCCATCGCCAACGGGTAATGCTTCAAATATGGCTTTTATTGCTGTACGTGGGCTCGATTTTCAAGCGATTGCACGTAAAGCCCGTTTTATTTCAGATAATTCGATTGCAGTAAACAATACTAACGAAGGAACATGGGGTTTAGGTATTCCAATTTATAACCTAAATGCCAATGCAGCATTTTTTGCCAAGAAATATACTAATACCGCTGGAACAGTGAAGGATGGGTTGGGCTATGACATCGCGGTATCAACCGATGGTTATGGTGAAGATAGTCAAGGCAACCCTAAAACAACGTCTATTATCGTCATTGATGGTGCGATGAGTAAGCATGGCGAAGAAGTTAACTACTATACAGGCTTACGTAATATTGACTCATATTTTAAAGCCAATGGTGTGATTGGTTTTAATGAAAATGAAATCTATATCAAAGCCGATAGCTTATTGTTTGCTGCCAATGCGGAAATCGCAATCGGGCAGCTTCCGGGTGCACTATATAACTGTCCAGCAGGGGTGGATAGCTGCGCCAAAGAAGTCGTGCCGATTAATAACTTTGCAAAAAAAGATGATGTTCTCGCATCGATTGCTTTTATGTTAGATGGTAAAGGCGAACTCTTTATTATTCCAGGGCTTGAGGCTGTAGGTGGGACACCACAAAGCAATTACCTCTCATTTAAGTCTAATTTTGAATTTAATACGTTGAGTAGTACAGACCTGAGTAATGAAAGTAAAAAAGGCAGTTTTATTAGCCTCAGTAATACCGATAGCAATGGAACAACAACAAAAACCTCAAGTTTTAACTTAAACAAAATGCAAGGTCACTTAGGTTTGAATGGAAAAATTCATATGCAAAAGGACTCAGTTGTCATAGACAATCAAGTGCAATTTAACCATAAGGCATTAGCAGGTGGACAAGGAACTGCCTTTAGAACGGAAGTTGCATTGTCTCCAACAGGTACCATGCAGAAGGTTGCAGATATTGCCATTACGGGTGGGGCTATGCGTAGCACATTAGGGATTACGCCGCGCTAAAAAGGATGACAAGGAATAAATAAAATGAATAAGTCTTTAATTTCAATTCTAATCACAGCGACATTAGGCTTGAGTCAAAGTTATGCGATGACCGCTTTAAATGATGAGGAGTTGTCAGAAGTTGAAGGTCAGTCTTTGATGAACCTAGAGTTCCAGCAGGGGACAAATACAACCGATGCACAAGGGAAAACATATAACCAATCAAACATTGGTTTTTATAAGTTAGCTCTAAGTGCCGAATTGGAGTTGAATGCCAATATTAAAAAGCTTCAGTTGGGATGTGGTGGCGACAACAATTCCATTCGAGCCAACAGTTGTGATATTGATATCGATCATATTTCTTTAAGTGGACTACCTGATGATGCGAACTACACATCGGATCAGCGTGCAGCAACTTCGGCATTAATCACAAATCCATTTATTCAGTTTGCGATTAAAAATCCGACTTCAGCTGCAACACGTGAGGTGTTAGGCTTTCGTGTGAGTGCTGAAAAGATTAAAGGTTTAATGACCCTTGGTACAGAGAATACTTCTACGCCAAACGGCATTAATACCTTTAGTGGTTATATGAAAACTAAAACAGCTTCAGGTACTGCTGTAACAGAAGCTCGTAGCATGACCTTTGCAGATACAGGATTAACTATGAATGGTATTGTGCAAGGACGATTACTCGGAAGTAGTTCTGGGACAACTTGTGTCAGTGGTTTTTTAGACCCTTGTTATGATATTTCATATACGTCTGATACTTATAATTTAAATCTATCTTCAACTACAGCGCCTTTTACGATTAATTCGACAGTTGTGTCGGGGACTCGAATGAAGGATGTAACTTTAAAAGGGACGGGTACTGTTGGGCAAATTGATTTTAGTGGACAATTAACAGCTAAAGTACTCGGTTTCTTAAACTTAGATAAACAAGTGTCCGGCAATATTACTGGGCTTAAAACAGATATCACTGTGAACCAAAGTTTAGGCTTAATTCACGCATTGTATTTAAACAACCCAGCATCATTATCCTTGCAGTCCCAAGATATTCTATGGACGGGTGCTGCGGTTGGTGCGAATAAAGGTTGGTGGTTGGCAATGGAAGATGAAGTCGAACTGGGTAGCTTAAGCCCAACGACCAAAGTGGCAATTACCAATGAAGTCTTAAAACAAACCATTGCGGGTATTAATAAAGATCTAACGGACAATCCTCGAAATTGCGGTAATCTTTTAACAGGATGTGTCGGTGGTTCTGCCTTAGTTGTTGGGAATGTTCCAATGAATACGACGACTTTGGATTTTCCACTGACTAATTTAAGCTTACAAGGGCAAAACTTTAGATCGAACTGCTATGGTGGTTTAAAATTCTGCTAGATACATGATCTAATAAAAAATCCCGCGATATACGCGGGATTTTTTATTCTAAAATGAATTATTTTGCAATTTTCACCAATAACTCTTCTTTAGAAATGTTTACAGATTCAGCATCACGACGGCCTTTATATTCAAAAGTACCAGCATCTAAGCCTTTCTCACCAATCACAATACGGTGAGGAATACCTGTAAGCTCAAGGTCTGAGAATTTCACGCCTGGACGTTCGTTACGATCATCCAGTAATACATCATAACCTGCTGCCGTGAGTTCAGCGTACAGTGCTTCAGCTGCTTCCAAAGTACGTGGAGACTTATGTGCATTCATAGGCACAATGGCAACTTCAAATGGTGCAATTGCCGCAGGCCAAATAATGCCTTTTTCGTCAAAGTTTTGCTCAATTGCAGAGGCAACCACGCGTGTTACACCAATACCGTAACAACCCATGGTGACAGTAAATGGCTTACCATCTTCACCTAGAACTTTACAGCCCAAAGCTTCTGAATACTTTTGACCGAGTTGGAAAATATGCCCTACTTCGATACCACGTTTAATTTGCAGCGTACCTTTACCGTCTGGAGAAGGATCACCCTCAACCACATTACGTAAGTCATAAACTTCGGTGAACTGTGCATCACGTTCCCAGTTTAGACCAGTCACGTGTTTATCAACCTCATTTGCACCTGCAACAAAGTCAGATAGGATAGAGGCCGAACGGTCAGCAATGACCGTTAAGCCTTTTTCTACCAAGCCTTGTGGTCCACAGAAACCAGCGGTTAAACCCAGTGCAGCAAGTTGTTCTTCTGTTGCAAAAGTTAATGGTGATGCAATGCGCGGATGCTTCTCGGCTTTAATTTCATTTAGCTCATGATCGCCACGTAAGAACAATGCCACTACCGGTGTTGCTTGGCCTTCTTCGGCTGCAATACCTTGTACTAACAAGGCTTTTACAGAGTGTGCAGGATCAGATTTTAAGAAGTTTGATACATCTGCAATGGTTTTTTGATTTGGTGTATCGACAACTTCTAAAGCTTTGGTTGGAGCTGCACGTTCACCGACTAAAATGGCCTCAGCCATTTCAATATTTGCCGCATAGTCAGATTCAGTTGAGAAGGCGATATCATCTTCACCACTTGATGCTAATACGTGGAATTCATGTGAGCCTGAACCACCAATTGAACCTGTATCGGCTTGTACTGGACGGAAATCTAAACCTAAACGGCTAAAGATTTTGCAGTACGCGCCGTACATGATGTCATAGGTTTCTTGCAGTGATTCTTGGTTTGCGTGGAAAGAATAAGCATCTTTCATGATGAATTCACGTGAACGCATTACACCGAAACGTGGACGAATTTCATCACGGAATTTGGTTTGTACTTGATAGAAGTTTGCAGGCAATTGTTTATAGCTTTTTAGTTCATTACGCGCAAGATCGGTAATAACTTCTTCGTGGGTAGGACCAAGTACGAAAGGGTTGCCATGGCGGTCTTTGAAACGAAGTAATTCAGGACCGTATTGGACATAGCGACCAGATTCTTCCCACAAAGACGCTGGCTGAGTTACGGGCATCAGGACTTCTAGTGAACCTGCATTGTTCATTTCTTCATGAACGATCGCTGCAACTTTATTTAATACGCGAACGCCCATCGGCAGCCAAGTGTATAAACCTGAAGCCAATTTACGAATCATCCCAGCACGTAGCATTAGTTGATGTGAAATCACTTCTGCGTCATTTGGGGTTTCTCTTAACGTTGCAAATAAAAAGCGACTCGCGCGCATGGAAACTGTCCTAAAATTTTAAACTTTGAAAGTCAAAGATTGTACGATAAAAAATGAGGAGGCATGTCGACACCACCTCAGAAAAATGTCGATTATTATGACATGATTTTACGTGCTTGGCGCAGCATAAAGTTCTTAAAGTCATCTAAATAGGTGAAGATCACAGGAACCACCACTAAGGTCAGTAGTGTCGATGTAATGACACCGCCGATCACTGCATGTGCCATCGGTGCGCTTTGTTCACCTCCTTCACCTAGTCCTAAAGCCAGAGGTACCATGCCCATTACCATAGCGCTAGTAGTCATCAAAATAGGTCGTAAGCGTGTTTTACCCGCATTAATAATCGCTTGATAACGATCAACGCCGTGATCCATGGCTTTTTTAATGAAATCGATCAATAGAATTGCATTCTTCGTCACCAGACCCATCAACATGATAATACCGATAATAGAAAATAAATTCATGGTGGAATTAAATAAGAAGAGCGCTAAAAACACCCCAATCAATGATAGTGGCAGGGAAGCCATAATCGCCGCAGGGTGAATAAAACTATTAAACTGTGAACCTAGCACAATATAAATAAAAACAATCGATAAGGTGATAGCGGTCATGGCATAGCCTGCGGATTCAGCCATGTCTTTGTTTGAACCTTGTGTGTCAAAGCTATAACCTGCTGGAAGGTCAAAGTTGTCTTCAATTTTTTTAATATCTGCACCAATATCGCCTGCAGGACGACCTGCGGTGTTGGCTTCGACTAAGACTTCCCGTGCTAGATCGCGACGATTAATCTGCGATGCCCCCAGACTTTCTTCTAAATGCGCAACGCTAGAAAGGGGAATCAATAAAGCTTGACCATTGGAATCCGTTTTTTGCGATGTGAGGTAAAGGTTTTGTAAATCACTAGGTAAGCTACGTGCAGTTTCAGTTAAGCGTAGGTTAACGTCATAAGTTTCGCCTTTGTTGTCTTGCCATGTGGTGACATCATCGCCTGCAATTAGTGGGCGAATGACATTGGCAATTTGGTTGACCGATAGGCCTAAATCACTGGCTAAGACCCGATTAATATGCACGCCTAAAGTCGGTTTAGGGGCTTTAAGTGAGCTTTCTAAGTCAACGATGCCTTTGACTTGTGCAATTTCAGCCATAAAGCGGTCTGATATCTTCTGGAGTTCGGCTAAGTCAGGACCTTTGATGGAAATCATTACGGGCTTTTGTCCGCCCGATACCGTTTCATCTGCCGAGGCAATTGAGGTCACAGTAATGCCACCTACTTGTTGTAGGCGTTGGCGGAACTCATTGTTTAAGTCGGTTAAGCTTTTCTTACGCTCTGTGCGTGGTGTAACGGTTACGCGAATTCTGACATGGTTTTTACCACGATCCGTAACGCCATTAATCACCGCATAAGTTGCTCGAACGTCAGGGTGCTGCTGAATAATTTTATCGACTTGCAGCAGTTTGGCTTGTGAATATTCCAAAGAGGCGTCGACAGGTGTTTCGAACTTAATCCGAATCTCACCTTTATCTGGAACAGGGACAAACTCTGTTCCAATCAGTTTAGATAAGCCTAATGCACCGAACAGTGAAGCCACAGCAATCATGAGGGTGATGAGTCGGAAGCGCAGAGCAAGCTTGAGTAATTTCTCATAGCCATGGCTGAGATTATCTAGTTTGCCAGAGATCCAATTGAAAAAATGTTTAACTCGATTGGGTGGCTTATGTGGATTTTGCTGTTCAGCCCAATGCGCAGATAGCATTGGATCTAAAGTAAAGCTGACAAACATGGAGATCAGCACAGCAGTACTGACGGTTACGCCAAACTGATAGAAAAATCGACCAATAATACCGCCCATAAATGCCACAGGTAAGAACACCGCAACAATGGTTAAGGTAGTGGCTAAAACAGCGAGTCCAATTTCTTTAGTCCCATCAAGGGCTGCTGTGACAGGGTCTTTGCCCATGTCTGCATGTCGCACAATATTTTCACGGACCACAATCGCATCATCAATCAGTAGACCAATGCTGAGTGATAGTGCTAGTAAGGTCATCATGTTGATGCTAAAGCCGAAGATCCAAATAAACGTCAGAGTGCCAAGGAGAGCAATTGGTAACGTCATGCCTGTAATGGCGGTGGAACGGAACGAGCCTAAAAACAGCAGGACAATCAAAACGGCAAGTGCTGCACCTTCAATAATTGTACGTGCAACATCGGTGATGCTGTTACGAATGCCTTTGGATGAATCTACCACCACTTTTGCTGTGGTGCCTTCAGGCAACTGTTTTTGAATATCTGCTAAGGTCTCATAAGTGCCGTCGACCACGTCAATTACATTTGAATCGGAACTGCGTAAAATATCAATCGCAACCGCGGTTTTACCGTCTAAATAGGCACTTGACTCAAGTTCGGCTTGGCTGTCTGAAATGCTTGCAACTTGGCGCAAATAAATCGGCACACCATTTTTATTGGCAATCACCAAATCGCCAAAGGCTAAAGGATGAATCACTTTAGACTTAATTTCGACCACAAGTTCACTGTTACCATGTTTCAACGTTCCACCCGGAACCTCGACATTTTCAGCTTTTAGCATGTTGATGATCTGGTCAATACCAATCCCAAAACTTTGTAATTTGTGGGGTTCAATCTGTATGCGAATTTGTCGCTTGGCATCACCCAATAAGTTGACTGTCCCGACACCAGAAACGGTTCTAAACTGTGGAACGATGCGCTGATCCAAATAAGAACTGAGCTCTTTCAGTGACATGTTTTGTGATTCAAATACAATTGACATCACGGCATTGGCAGAAGGATCGTAACGTTCAACAATCGGGTCTTGAATTTCGTCTCGAAATTGAGCGGTGACAGGTGCAATTTTATCGCGTACATCTTGCGCGGCTATAGCAGAAGAAACATCGAGATCAAACTCAGCAATAATGGTCGATAAGCCTTCGCTAGACTGAGAAATGACCTGTTTTAAACCTGAAATGGTATTGATTTGATCTTCCATTTTCTTGGTGATTTCAGATTCCACCGTTTCAGGTGATGCCCCTGGATAGGTGGTATAAACCACCACGAAGGGGAAATCGACATCAGGAAACTCCTCAACCCCCATTCTTTGCCAAGAGGCTAAGCCCAAAACCATCAGACAGAACATCATCATGATGGTAAAAACAGGATATTTCACACTAATACGGGTTAACCACATAGCAACAACCTTTTCTTATTTTTATGGATTGATTGTCACCATTTGATGCAAATCTTTTTCATTAAACTTTATACGACTAATCTGGTCGCCAGTTTGTAGTCCCTGTACCACAGCGCTGTTATTGCTATAGTGTTGTTCCAATACTTTTATGTGAACACGTTCAATTTTATTGTGGCGAATCACCCAAACATAAGGTGAATTTTGTATATTTTGAATGGTATCAAGCGGGATAATTTGGCCTGTGATGGACTGTGAACCAAGTATGTCACCCTCCACAAAGGTCCCAATACTCAATGAATTAATACTTTCAATTGGCTGAGCAAAAAACTCAATTTGACGGCTTGCGGGGTCTGCAATCGGGGAAATACGCGTAAGCTTGGCTGTCAGTTTTTTGGGATTGCCTTGCAGACGATATTCAATTTTTTCTCCCAAACTTAAAGCGGCTTGTAGATCACTTGGAATTTTGGCCTGTATTTCTAAATGACTCGGGTCAATGATTTCAAATAGGGTTTGTCCTGCGGATACTGTTTGTCCGGGTTCTACCTGACGTCGAGTAATAACCCCTGAAATCGGGCTTAAAATAGTGCCATCGCGATCCGCTTTTTCGGCAATATCAACATTGGCTTGTTGCGCACGAACATTTTCTAATTGAGCTTGATAGTCCACAAGGCTTTGTTCATATTCCACTTTAGAAATAAAGCCCTGATCGAGTAAACGTTTTTTTCTTTGAACCATGCTTTTTGCAAGATTGGCTTGGGCTTGAGTTGATGCAAGATTAGCTTGAGCTTGGGCAAGACGCGCAGCATTATCTTGATTGTTCAACCGAACCAGTACTTGCCCTTTTTGAACGGCTTGTCCAACTTGAGCGGAGACGGCGGTGGCTGTCGCTGTCACTTGAGCCTGAATGGAACTTTGATTGACAGCGCGAATAGTACCAGTAAAGGCGGTACGTTGGATAGAAGGCCCTTCTTGGAACTGGACCAAGTCTTCTGCGATCAGCTCGATTTTAGCTGTAGATGAAGTCGGAGATGTGGCCTCGTCTTGTTTTTGGCAGGCAGAGAGGAGTAAGCACAAACACAGCGGACTGAGTTTAAAAATAGGGAGCACTTGGCGGCTTAATTTAGTTTTTATACATGGTGCAGCCTGCATTGAGTCAAATCCTTTGGTCTAGCGGCGAAAGTCAGCACACTGTAAATAAGACGCAGATTATTCAAGTGTTTTTAAACGAGCAATAATTCTGTCGTATTCAGCCTTGGTATTACGATAGTGACTTTGTAACGATTGTATTTGCTCTTTTTTCATCACAATATTTTTGGAATTATAATCAATCATATCTTGGAGCGGTTTCGGATTGCTTTTGCCTTTACGCATGTTCTCTTTTTCTTGGCGTAAGAATCCAATGCGGTCATTCTGTAATTGTTTTAATTCATCTTGCTGAAACTTAATCTGTTTTAAGATATAGGAAAGGGCAGTATTGCGTTTTTGAGTGGCGACTTGGCTGTTGGTATAAGCACGTTTTAATTTAAGATCTGACTCGCGTTGCTTGGCTGCTGCTGCACGTTGTGGCGCATATTGCGCATCTTTTTCTGCGTTGTATGGACGTGCTCGTTGAATCACTTGCATGTTGCTATCGAGTGCTTCATAACCATAACGAATATGGTTGGGGGTGACACTGCTACTGACGTTCGCGATGCCTTTACTGTCGTAATATCGATACCAGACCGCTTTAGGTGGATCGGCCATAATCGAGATGGTCTGCAAACTTAGCAAAGCCAGCAAAATGACTTTCGCAGTCATCCTTTTTTTCACGATCAAAGCAAGTTTGTGATTAAACTCCCTAAGCATCGATACCCCCAGTTTAAAGTTGACTAAATTACTTATTTACAAGCAATAAATAGTGCTATATTAGTCCTAAATTTAGGAATAAAAAATATAATCAGTCAAAAAAAAATCGACGGGTATAGGAAAGTGTGAAGCCGTTCTTAAAAAGAAGATGAAGTGTGGTTTTATGCGGAAACTGTTCGTTGAAAATATAAGTAAATATATGTTAAAAGTGTACGTAACTTGTAAAGCGTCTACGAATCTGTTTCTACAAACATTCTAAAAATGGGAAGGGTCATATTAAATGGACGATAAATTCCAGAATCTAAAAGTAATGGTCATTGATGATTCAAAAACCATTCGTCGCACAGCTGAAACATTATTGCAACGCGAAGGTTGTGAAGTGGTGACTGCAGTCGATGGTTTTGACGCATTGTCAAAAATTGCTCAAGCCAATCCTGATATCGTATTTGTCGACATTATGATGCCACGACTAGATGGCTATCAAACGTGTGCATTAATCAAAAATTCACAAAATTATCAAAATATTCCTGTCGTGATGCTCTCTAGCAAAGATGGTCTATTTGACCAAGCCAAAGGGCGTGTTGTCGGTTCAGATGAGTATTTAACAAAGCCGTTTAGTAAAGATGAATTATTAAATGCGATTCGTAATCACGTCTCAGCATAAATAATATAAGTGTAATTGGGGGAAAATTATGGCGCGTATTTTAATTGTGGATGACTCACCTACAGAGACATTCCGCTTTAAAGAAATTTTGGGGAAACACGGTTTTGAAGTGATTGAAGCGTCGAATGGTGCCGATGGTGTAACCATGGCTCAAGCTGAACTTCCTGATCTTGTGTTGATGGATGTGGTGATGCCAGGCGTTAATGGCTTCCAAGCAACTCGTCAAATTGCGCGTGGCGCAACAACAAAACACATTCCCGTAGTGATCGTCAGTACTAAAGATCAGGCTACAGACCGTGTATGGGGTAAGCGTCAAGGTGCGTGTGATTATTTAACCAAGCCTGTTGATGAAAACCAACTGATTGATGTGATTAAGCAACACCTGAACGCAGGATAAGCTCTATGGCAGCAAATGGATTTATCGAATTACTTCGACTTGCTAAACGTGGTAATAAAAACTACGTTTCAAACGAAAATGAGGTAAACCGCTGGTCGGGCATTGCTTTTGAGATGATGGGGCAATATTTCGTTGCGCCATTAGGTGAAGTTGCAGAGGTGATTTATCCTCCGAAATATACCTTAGTGCCAAATACTCAACCTTGGGTTGTGGGTTTGGCCAATATTCGGGGACGTTTACTTTCTGTTGCCGATTTAGCGCACTATGTATCAGGGCATCGCAGTGCGTATTCACCAACTCAAAAAGTACTCTGTATTAGTCACAATGACCACTATGTCGGTTTAGTTGTAGATCAGGTTCTGGGGATTCAGCACTTTAATAAGAAAAGTTTCTTTTCTAAACATGAAGATTTAGATCGGAATTTAAAAGAATATTGCCAAGGGTATTTTCACCAACACAACCAACAATGGCATGTTTTCTTATTCAGTCGCTTATTAGACAATCCAAAGTATATGAACGCATCTATAAAATTTATAAATTAATATCATTGTCGCGCGCGAAATTATAAGCGTAAATCGGGGAGAAGCTGCATGGGCTTTAAACTTAAAAAGAAAAATACGGATGGAAGCAGTAACCGCTCAGGTGGAAATGCTTTAGTAGCAAAACTTCAATCACAGACGGAACAGTTTTCACGTGTATTTGGTGATAGTGAAAAGTCCAAGCCATTAATTTTGGGTGCGGCATTTTGTATCGTACTGGCAATTTTCTTACTGTTGTACCTATTCTATAGTGTACCTCGAAATAACGAATTCACCCGTAGCTTGGGTGATTTACGTCTTTTATCACAAACGATTTCGCGTCAGGCAACTGAAGCAACAGCATCAGGTACGCCTGAAGCTATTAAAAAACTGACAGAATCACAAAAGTCTTTTGCTGAAAATTTAGAAACAGTAAAAGATATTCACGCGAGTACAGATGCACTGCGTGAAGTAGATGCGCAGTGGAAAAAAGTTTCTGAAAATATTGATTTAATTGCGTCACAACAAAAAATCATTAACCAACTTTACGATACCAACATAGCGATTAGTGAAAGTATTCCGGGGATTCAGGCCGAATATAACTTAATGGTTGACCAAATGGCACGTCAAAATGTGCCAGCCAACCAAGTCGTGATTGCAAAAAACCAAGTATTCATTGCGGAACGTATTTTACGTTCAATTGGTTCGGTATTAACGGGTTCAGACAACTCGCGTGAATCTGCAGATGACTTTAGCTCAGATACAGAAACCTTTGCGTCATACTTAAACGCACAGTTAAATGGTAGTGCGGACTTAGGTGTAGAGCGTATTAATGACCCTGAAATGCGTGACTCTTTAACCAGTATTCAAGCTGAATATGATGATGTACTGAAGTCAGCAGCAGCAACCGTCTTAAAAAACTCATCACAAATCGTTAAAGTACGCCAAGCATCATCATCGATTTTTGAACAGTCGGATGCTTTGTTAAGTAATTTGAACAAATTGTCAGGTGGTACAGGTTTAGCGATTGCAATTCCTGCTTTAGGTCTAATTCTAGCCCTGATTGCCTTCTTATTCTGCGTATTTAAATTACTTGTACTTCGTGGTGAATCTGATAAAAAACGTGTATCTCGTCTACAAGATGAATATGACCGTAACCAGAACGCGATTTTACGTTTACTGGATGAGATTGCCGATCTTGCAGATGGTGACTTACGTTCATATGCAACGGTATCTGAAGACTTCACGGGTGCAATTGCCGACTCGATTAACTTCGCAATTGACCAATTACGTGACCTCGTATCGCGTATTACCGAAACTTCTCAAGAGGTTGCACAATATACGGCAAGTACGCAGGGGATTACCAACCAGTTAGCCGAAGCATCTGAACATCAGGCGCAAGAAATTGCGGGTGCATCTGCCGCGATTAACGAAATGGCAATGTCAATTGACCAAGTATCTTCAAACGCTGAAGAATCAGCGGTGGTAGCAGAACGTTCAGTAAAAATTGCTGCAAATGGCGCGAACGTTGTAAACCGTTCAATTGAAGGTATGGATATCATTCGTGAGCAGATTCAAGAAACCTCTAAACGTATTAAACGTCTGGGTGAATCTTCGCAAGAGATTGGTAACATCGTTGCCTTGATTAACGATATTGCCGACCAAACGAACATCTTGGCTTTAAACGCAGCGATCCAAGCATCGATGGCAGGTGAAGCAGGTCGTGGTTTCGCCGTGGTTGCGGATGAAGTACAGCGTCTTGCAGAACGTTCTGCTTCAGCAACCAAACAGATTGAAACACTGGTAAAAACCATTCAGACCGATACCAACGAAGCTGTAATTTCGATGGAACAAACCACGTCTGAGGTTGTACGTGGTGCGAACTTATCTAAGGATGCGGGTGTTGCACTGGATGAGATTCAAAACGTATCGGGTAATTTGGCGAAATTGATTGCAAACATTTCGGATGCAGCAAAGCTACAGTCAGCGTCTGCAGGTCATATTGCAACCACGATGAACGTCGTACAAGAAATTACCTCACAAACTACCACTGCGACTTTCGATACAGCACGTTCAGTCTCTGAACTTGCGAACATGGCGGAAGCGTTACGTGAGTCTGTAACAGACTTTAAACTGCCTGATTAAGCGCTTGCTTTGGGGGAGGTATGCTGCTCATCGCTTGAGTGGCATACCAAAATCAGGATACACATCAACTCAATTAGTTTGAGCAAAAAGACTGGTTTGGGACGATGGTTATAATGAAGTTTATGCACCTTTTTTGGGTAGCTGACAACGCAAGAAGCCTTAGCTATGAAAGAAATATTAAAACATTTAGTTGAAACGACAACGCTTCCGGAAGATAGTTATCTAGATCAAGATGCAGAAATTCTTGAAATTTTTGTTGAAGAAATTGAAGAAATCTTCGTTGAGTTAGATCCATTATTTGAAAAGTGGTACGCTGAACCGACCCATCAAGAAACCTTGTTGAGCATACGTCGTCACTTCCATACCTTAAAAGGCTCTGGTCGTATGGTAGGGGCAAAGTCAGCAGGTGAAACAGCATGGGGGGTTGAAGATACCTTAAATCGTGTGATTTCAGGAGCTGTACCGCTCACAGCAACGGTTCAAAAATTTGCTAAGACAGTATTTAAACTGTATCAATTTAAACTGTATCCGACTTTTAAAGCGGTGCAGGAAATTGATCTTGATCTTCGTCCATTGGTTTTAATTGGACAACAATTACAACAAAATCAAAGTTTAGAACCTGCTCTAGAAGAGTTGCTACAACTGTCTAATCATCTAAATAGTAATGATGTCGTGACGGGATTAGAGCTGAGCGATATCGAAGTGGCTGAATCTGAGCCACAAGTTGCAGACGTTTCTGAGCAGGATGATCAAGTGCATGATGTCCTTAAAGAAACTTTAGCGATCTTCATTGAAGAAGCGGAAGACCATTTAGCGACTATCGATCAGTTCTTAAATGCAGATGAAACCAAAGTACAAGATTACAATGGCTTAATCCGTGCTTTACATACATTGCGCGGTAGTTCGTCTATGGCGCAAATTGAGCATGTTTTTAATGCCAGCTCAAAAGTCGAAAATCTATTTAAAACCTTGGTTCAAGAAGAGATCGTTTCTACTTCGAAGGAGATCTCTTTACTCACCCAATATGCTGAATTTGTGCGTGATTATTTACATGTGCTTGGGCGTGGTACGAACGAACAGCTTGATGTGATTTATGCTACGTTCACTACGGCTTGGGATAACTATGGTTTCAGTATAGAAGACGTAGACGATGAACTGAACCCACAAGGTATGGTCTCGAAGCTGATCGAGTTAAATATTGACCTGTTGCTTGATGCCGAGTTTGAGTTTGATCAGCGTGCTAAGGTTGAATATCCAGACTATATTCAGCACTTAGGTGAACAAGCAAAACAATTGCTGGAATTCACCAATAACCGTGCTGCTCAAGGAATTCATGATTTTACTTTTGAGCTATATGCAGGTTATCAAGCCTTACTGGAAAAGCCTGAATTACTCAATGTAGATTATGCATACGAGTTATTTGGTCAGGCACATCAAGAATTTATCCATTTATTTGACACTTTAGCTGCGGGTCAGCGTGTCATTCTGACTGAAGAAGTGCATAAAGTTCTGAATGAATTAATGGCCTTCGTACAGCAAGATGTTGAATCGACTTCGACGACGGTAACTGAACCTGTTGCTGAGGCTATTGTTTCTAGAAATACTTTACAACCAAGCCTTGATCTTGCGCAGATTTCGCAGCAAATTGCATCGGATCATCAGTACAAGCAATCGAATACGGCCAATACCAATTTTGATGATGATTTGCTTGATATCTTCTTGGAAGAAGCTGAAGAATTATTGATGGGGATGGATCAGGATCTTAATACTTGGTCTAAAAATGGCAATGATACCGCGGCACTCAATAATTTAATGCGTTATTTGCACACCTTAAAAGGTGGTGCCAATATGATTTCTGCACCTTTTATTGGTTCGATTGCACACGAATTAGAGTCTATTTATGAGCGTGTGATTCGTCAGCAAATAGCCACAACGCCACAGTTGATCAGCATCATTCGCTTAGTACAGGATGACGTCGCAGACCGAATTCAGGTCATTCGTACCGATAAGGTTGATTATCCAGCAACAGCGACGATCAATGTACTGCATAACATTCAGAGCTTAGTTGAGGGTACGACTGTTACAACTACAGTATCCGAGCCTTTAGTTGAAGCGTTTGTTGCGGCAGTTGAAGAACCTTTATCTAATATAGATAGAACGATTGAAGCTGAGGCAGCTGCGGTTGAGTCAGCAACTGCGATTGAAGAGCCGAGTGTAGTTGATAACACTGACGTTACTGTCGTTGAACAGCTGGATACTCCGTCACTTGTCCAAGAAGAAGCAGTCAGCGCTGTTGAAGAAGCAGCTAGTCTTTTATCAATTGTTGAAGAAACCTTCTTGGAAGAAGCTGAAGAAATTTTAGCGACTACGGATGGCTTACTGAAACAGTGGACTGAACAACGTAGTGACCGTAGTGTGTTACTACAATTGCAACGTGCTGCGCACAGCTTAAAAGGCGGCGCGCGTATGGCGGAGAATGAACCCGTTGGTGCGATTGCTTATGAACTAGAAACCACATTTGAGCAATTTGCTGTACATAATTTCAGTTCAAACGTGTATGACCCATTATTGCAAACTGCATTTGAATGGTTAAAACAAGCCATTTTCAAACGTGATTTCAGTAATTATGATGGTTTGAAAAATAGCTTAGCATCTATTGATTATGTGGATGTGATTGCGCAATTACCGACGCGTGTAACTCAAATTGATTTACTCAATGCGGTACCAAGTTTTGAGTTTGTGCAGGGTGATGGTACGGAGCCGCCAGCAATGCTGGGTGAGTGGAAAGAAACGACTCACTTGGATGGCGGTAATGAGATGATCCGTATCTCAGCTGATTTGGTTGAGAAAATGATCGACCTGTCCGGTGAAAATGCAATTAACCGTTCGCGTATCGAGATGGACTTAGGTCAGCTCGGCAATACGTTGAACGAGATGGAGCTTGCAATTAAGCGTTTGGCAGATCAGTTACGTCGAATGGAAGGTGAGCTTGAGAGTCAAATTATTGCGAAGCACGGTTCTGAAAACTCGCGCTACGCAGACTTTGACCCCTTGGAAATGGACCAATATTCATCGTTGAATCAATTGTCCAAATCCTTAGCCGAATCAGCTTCGGATTTGGTCGATTTTAAGAGCACTTTGGCTGAGAAAATTCGTGATGCGGAAGGCTTGTTATTACAACAATCCCGTATTCAAGCGGAGATTCAAGAAAGCTTAATGCGGACACGTTTGGTACCGTTCTCACGTATGCTGCCGCGTTTGCAACGTATTGTACGTCAGACCGCCTCAACTTTGAACCGTCCAACGGAATTGGTCGTCCATAACACCGAAGGTGAATTAGACCGTACGATTCTTGAACGTTTGGTTACGCCGTTTGAGCATATGCTACGTAACGCAATCGACCACGGTATTGAAGATGCAGAACAACGTGGCGCTGCGAAAAAATCAGCGACAGGCCAAATTGAACTGAACATTAGTCGTCAAGGTACAGATGTTATCGTCAGTTTTAAAGATGATGGTAAGGGTATTGATGAAAGCACGATTAAAGCGAAAGCGCTAAACTTAGGTTTAATTAAAGCCGATCAAGTGCTAGATAAACAGGAAATCTTACAGTTTATTTTCCATCCGGGTTTCAGTACAGCCAAAGAAGTGACGCAAATTTCTGGACGTGGTGTCGGTCTTGATGTGGTGCAAAGTGAAATTAAAGCACTGGGTGGACATGTCACGGTTGAATCGGAAATTGGATTCGGCACGACCTTCATTATTCGCGTACCGACTACGGTAGCGGTGAGTGATGCCTTGATGGTGAAAGCAGGCGATCAACAATATGCGATTCCATTGGCGCAGATTGATCGTATTGTGCGTATTGCTCCAACAGCATTGGATCACTATTTCCACAGCAAAGATGACCAATTCAAAATTGATGGTGTGAGTTATAAACTGCGCTATTTATCTGAGTTTTTATCCAATCAGCCGATTCCGCGTTTGAGTAATATTGGACATTCATTGCCGGTGTTGTTGATTAAAGGCAACAGTGGACAAACCATTGCCTTATTGGTCGATCAGTTGATTGGTTCACGTGCGCAAATTGTAGTGAAGCCAGTTGGGCAACAGTTTGCCAGCATTGGTGCAATTGCTGGAGCAACGATTTTGGGTAATGGACATGTGTGTTTGATTTTAGATGGTCAGAACATTGCACGTCAGATTTTAAGTACCAAGCGTGTGACGCATGCAGTTGATCATCGTGACTTTGTTCGCCATCAGGATACACGTCGTTTAGTGATGATTGTGGATGACTCGGTCACGGTACGTAAGGTGACATCGCGCTTATTAGAGCGTCAAGGCTTTGATATTGTGACAGCAAAAGACGGTGTCGATGCGATGGAACAGCTGGAGAGCGTTAAACCAGACCTGATGTTGCTGGATATTGAAATGCCACGTATGGATGGTTTCGAAGTAACGAACTTGGTTCGTCACCACGAAATTCACCAGAACTTGCCGATTATTATGATTACATCGCGTACGGGTGAAAAACACCGTGAACGTGCTTTCAGCTTGGGCGTGACACACTACATGGGCAAACCATTCCAAGAGGCAGAATTACTTGCCAACATTCAGCAACTATTGGCTGAAAAGCAGGGGTAAATAAATGAATGCAAATGTTTCAAAGAGCATGAATGAGCAAATCAGTCAGCAAGAATTGCAATATCTGATTACAGTATCAACGGGTTTTATTGATGCTTATATCATTGAATGTCATGGTAAAAAACCCATGCTCTTGCCTCAAAATATTGTACTTTCAGCGCTCGATAGTGATACGCAAGTGAAAACGGTGGAATGGCATGATCTTCATCTGCCTGTTTATGCCATCAACCGTCCTGACCAAATGGAAGGGGTGGCGCTCGTGATTGAGGGGGATGATGCTTCTCAGCGCTTTGCTTTGATGTGTAATGAAATGCCGAAGTCAATTCGTTTGCGTATTTCTGAAATTGTTGATGATGAAAGCCCTGTGAATGATCCCACTATTTTCCAGTTGGTGCGTATGGGAGATGAGACTTACCATGTACCGAATTTAAATAAAATTCAGGCGAGTTTAGGGCTTTAAGCTTAAGTTTGAATGTAATAAAAAAGGAACTCAACTGAGTTCCTTTTTTATATGGGTTTGAATGCTTATACCAAAAGGCCTTCTAAAATTTGTTCGTAAATTTCAGCAAGTGGTTCAAGATCAGCGACATTCACATGCTCATCAATTTGATGGATGCTGGCATTGAGAACACCAAGTTCAAGTACTTGAGCACCTGTAGGAGCAATAAAGCGACCATCAGATGTTCCGCCTGAGGTTGAAAGCTCAGTTTCTACACCAGTTACATTACGAATGGCATTTTTAGCTGCATTCACCAACTCACCCACTGGCGTCAGGAATGGTAAGCCTGAGTGCGTCCATTTAATGTCGTAGACTAAACCATGACGATCCAAAATTTCTAAAACACGTGCTTTTAATTCCTCAGCGGTCAATTCAGTTGAATAACGGAAATTGAAAGTCACGGTCATGATACCTGGAACGACATTGGTTGCCCCTGTACCAGCTTGAATATTGGACACTTGGAACGACGTCGCAGGGAAGTATTCGTTGCCCTGATCCCAAACCGTATCACAAAGTTCAGCAACGGCTTTAGACGCCATGTGAATCGGGTTAATCGCCAAATGTGGATAAGCCACGTGACCTTGTTTTCCTTTGACAGTCAGTACTGCATTGAGTGAACCACGACGACCATTTTTAACAATATCACCCAATTGATGGGTACTTGAAGGTTCACCCACCAAACACCACTTCATTTTTTCATTACGGGCTTCGAGTGTTTCGATCACTTTGACCGTGCCATTGATTGATGGGCCTTCTTCATCTGATGTGATGAGGAACGCGATTGAGCCTTTATGATTTGGATGTTTGGCAACAAAGCGCTCAGACGCAACCACCATTGCAGCCAAGGCAGTTTTCATGTCTGCACTGCCACGACCATAAAGCTTGCCATCACGAATTTCAGGGGCAAATGGGTCTGAGTTCCAAGCATCTAAATTACCTGTAGGAACGACATCGGTGTGACCTGCAAAGCAGAAGACAGGTGATTCAGTACCTTTTCGTGCCCATAGATTATCAACATCATCAAAGCGCATAGACTCAATGTTGAAACCAATTTTTTTTAAGCGTTCAGCCATAATATTTTGACAGTTGTGGTCCACAGGTGTAACCGATGGCTGACGTAAAAGTTGGAGGCTTAAATCGAGAGTAGCAGAAGAGGTCATGCGCATTTCAAAGTCAATAAAACAGTCGGCACTATAATAGGCGATTAATCTCTGGAATGCGAAACTTAGCAATAAAAAACCTTATCGATTGATAAGGTTTTTATGCAAATATTAACTACTTGCGGATTTCATCTTGGGTTTTTTCAGCGGTATGTGATACAGCATTACCTGCTGAAGAGACATCTTTACCCATACCTTTTACGGTATTACAGCCTGTTAAAACAAAAAGCATCACGAGTGAACTTAAAACAATTTTTTTCATCTCTATCTCCAAAATTTTTAGTGTATTCATCAAATGATTTTGTTCTGATGTTTTTTAAGATTAAAAAATAAACACTTTAAACAATAGCATCGTTTTACAGGAGATGAGTAAGCGTATGTTGCGTTATGTATTTTTGTATAAAGTAACTTCTGCAAAATCAAGTTAAAATCAAATTTGGATTTCGGTACATATAAAACTGATTGTTTTGATTTTGTAAGTACAGTCCATTGGTCCACCAATGTGCATTTTGGCTACTGACTTCAGCATTTGAGCAAATCCATTCTTGACGTTGTAGGCGATAGTAATTCAAGTCGGCCTTTGGAATGATGTTACCCCAAGTACCTAGTCGACGGTCAGGATTGAGCCAATCGGGGAGGGAGTATTGGTTTAAAGCATCAACTGTCGTGAAACCATTTCTTAGAGGGAGAAAGAGTTGCCCTTTTAAAACGGCAAAGCGAGCCTGAATGTCTGTGTTTAAAGCTTGCTGGAATTGAAATTGTTTATGGGTAAAGTGTTTTAATTTTCGATTTAAAGTATCGGTACGATTCAACCCATACCATGTGGTTAAGCTTAGATCTGTTTCACCTAAATAATATTTCAACGCGACTTCCCAATGCTCGACTTGATTGGTTTCGGTATTTTTAATTAAAAAATCCAGCTCACCCATAGTCCGAGCACCATCAATGATTTGGATACTATGACCCAATAATTCATAAGCATGATAGCGATGATCCAGTAACCAAAACCACATGAATATTTCAAAGCGCAGACCCAGGCGGGTACTTTTCAGTTGAACCATAAAGTCTTCGAGTTCTTTTGGGTCTTGATCGAGCTGTTTAAGGCGAGGTAAATAGGTTTTAAAGTGCTGTTGCCATATATGTGAGGGATGAAAATGAAAAGCATGTTGTATATCGAGCTCTAACGGCAACGCAGACAAAATGTTTGGACTTGCTACAGCAAAAGCCAACTGTCGAACCAATGGATGTTTGAATTGGAGCCAAGGTTCGAAGAACTGATGTTGTGAAATAAGGTGCATGCGAGTGCCTTAAAAAAGAAGCTAAATATGCAGAAGGACAACGGATAAACTTAAAAAACACTTTATACTACCGCAATTCGGTGTTCAGGAAAGTGGTATGAAAACGTTGTTTTGGCGTTGTTTAGTGGTGATCTTTGTCATCCTAGGCTTTATCGGTGCACTGTTGCCGGGTATGCCAACAACTGTTTTTCTGATCTTGGCCGCTTGGGCTGCATCTAAAGGTTGGCCGCAAATGGATGCTTGGTTGCTCAACCATCCTAAATATGGTGCAACGTTAAGAGCATGGCGTGCCAATGGAACTGTACCACGTAAAGCGAAATGGTTTGCCAGTATCATGATGTTGATCAGTGGACTGATCATGCTACTTACCAATGCACCATTTTTAGTGAAATTATTTACCAATACCACCATGCTGCTTGTCGTAATATGGTTATGGTTACGTCCAGAACCAAATACTGTAATAGATAAAAAACAAATAGAGGACAATTGATGTCTTATGTAATTGCTGATGCAGACGTCTTGATTGATCTGGCTGAACAGACTCTAACGCTGCCTAAAAAGAATAAATTTTATCTGATCTCGTCAGGGAAAAATGGTATTGGCGAAACTGAAAATAGTGGTAAAACGCCGCGAGGTTGGCATCTGGTTGCTGAGAAGCATGGTGCTGAGCAACCGCAAAATGCCGTTTTTATTGCTCGAAAGCCTACAGGTGAAGTATACGACACCGATTTAGCCAAGCAGTTTCCTGAACGTGACTGGATTTTGTCTCGGATTTTATGGCTGAGTGGTTTAGAAGAGGGCTTCAATCGCGGGGAAGGCTGCGATACCTATCAACGTTATATCTATATTCATGGAACACCAGATAGTGAACCAATGGGGATGCCGATGTCGCATGGCTGTATTCGTATGCGTAATACGGATGTCATGGAGTTATTTGAACTAATTGATTGCAATGCGCTGGTTTATATTTCCGAACATAAACTTAAACGCTAAAAATAGATGTTAAAAAATGTGCAAGCCTATTTTATTGAGTATTCACCGCTGTAATTTAAAATATGAATATTTAATAGAAGAAGGGGATTAATCATAGAAAAAGTGTATTTTGAGGAAAAGAAATTTAGCGAATAATCATTTTAATTTTCGCAAATATGTTAAATAACATACAGAAAATACTTGTTTTTATACCATTTGACCTATTTTTTAATCACTCGATTGCAAAAAAGCGAAAACAAGCCGAAAAGCGTTTGACAGCCTGTAAAGATTCTCTATAATGCACCTCACAAACGATAAAGACGTTAAGGGCGCTTAGCTCAGTTGGTAGAGCGTCTGCCTTACAAGCAGAATGTCGGCGGTTCGATCCCGTCAGCGCCCACCATATTCCCTTATCGTAAAAACCTTGCTTATCTCAAGCTGTTTTCATACACTTCTGTGCAATAATAATTTTAAAATATGACAGATTTATGAGAAACCCATATCAACGCAAAGCTGCGTCTAAAAACCAAAATACTGCTTACGATCCTCTTGAAATCTATCGTCTTTTTATCGAAACTATCGTGCATCAAGGTCATGTTATTGCCTTATATCAAGATGGTTGGGCTTTATGTGCTACGCCGACTGGACAACGTTCTTTTGCAATGTGGCAGAGTAAAGGTTTAGCACAACTTTTAGTGAAAGATAATTGGGCGGGTTACGAAATCCAAAGTATTGGTCTTAGCGATTTAGTCGAAAAAGTGATTCCATTCTTACGTTCGGAAAAAACCACGGTCTCGATGAATTTAAGCCCAGAAGGGCAAAATGTTTTGGTTGCTCCAGAAAAATTATTATTAGATATCAAAAACTATTTATATCAATTTTCAATGCAGAAACCTGAATTATTTAAACAATTACAATTACCATCGCCACGGACAATTCGCCTCCATTAATTCAAGATGATCCCATTTTAGTATTCATTGAGTAACCAACCACTCAAATATGCAAAATACTCACGTAACCATGCATTATAGCGAGTGGCAAGAGGTGTCTGAGCGCTGAGCATGATGGGCGTTTGATAACCCTGACGTATGGCTATAGCGCGGCTACGTGGAATATGAAAATCGCTGGTCACAATAGCAATAGGTTGCTGGAGAGAAATATGCTGCTTGGCTAAAATCTTTTTACTATTGATCAGATTTAACTCAGTGCTGGTGCTTTGATCTTCGGTGTAAATACGCTTCACTGGGATATGGTGTACATCAATCAGATACTGCCGCATTGCTTCAGCTTCACTATTTTTTTGCTGAAAGGAGAGGCCGCCACTGACGACCATAATACTGTTGGGATGGTGCTTGGCATAGCTTGCCGCTTGATCTAAACGGCTGGCCAATGTTGGACTCGGTTTGCCATGCTTCAGACCACTGCCAAGAACTACAATAGCGGGTGCAGCGACATGAGGGGTATTTTGTTGAGTTGAAAACCCTAAAAAGACGAAGAAAATGACTAAGCTAAAAATCCAAACAAAGAAAATCGCCCAAGCCCAACGCCATATTGATTGTCTGATTGTATTGGTTTGAATATAGGCGATAAGTTTAGGATAAGCCAGTGCATAAATGATTAGACCTAGTCCAATCAATAAGGGTAAGAGAGCGCCAAAATTAAAGCGTAGTTGTAAAACAAAATACAAGCCGTCTGCGAATAGTAATGACCCAATAATAAAACTAATGACTCTTTTTGATTTTTGCATATAGACTTGTGGGTTATCGTTTGCATGGATTCTAGCAAATTTACGCATGAAAAAACCGAGCACTGTGGCTCGGTTTTTTACTTGGGCTTAGTGTTTAGTAAACATCACGACGGTAACGACCTTCTTGACGCAATTGATCTAATTTTTCTTCGCCTAAGATTTCAATTAGGGCAGCATCGACATCGCTCGCCATACCATTAATGCTACCGCAGACATAAATTACGGCACCATTTTCAACCCATGTTTTAAGCTCAGTGGCTTGTTCACGTAGTTTATGGTGTACATAGACTTTCTCTGCTTGATCTCGCGAGAACGCTAAATCTAATCGTTGTAGCATGCCTGTGGTTTGCCACGCTTCAATCGTACTTTGATAGAAGAAATCATGTTCACGTTGACGCTCACCAAAGATCAACCAGTTTTGAGTGTAGTCTAGGCGTGTACGTGAATGGAGTAGACTCATTAAACCTGCGATGCCTGTGCCGTTCCCAATACAAATGATAGGACGGTTGTCATTGATCAAGTGGAATGATTCATTGGTACGAATACGTAGTGCGATAGGTTGTTGAAGCTCGGCATGTTGGGTTAACCAACCAGAACCTAAGCCCAGTTCACCTGCTGAATCTTGCTGTTGGCGCACGACCAAACGTAACACTTGTTGAGTTGGTACACTTGCAATCGAGTATTCACGTGTAGGTAAAGGGCTCAACTGTTCCAGTAAATGTTCCAAATTGGCAAAAGGCTCAATCTCTGTGTTGAGGTTCTTATCCCAAAGCGCTTGCTCAATCGAAATGGCTAAAGACTCAACGATGCTCTGTGCTGCAATGTGATGCTTTTGCATAAAGGCTTGGATACGTGCTGTGCTGTTACCTGGTTGAACTTCAGCAATGTCACCCGCTTGCCATGTTGCATCGAAGTTGGTTTTGAGCTCAATATTATAAGCATGTGCTCCGACACTATTTGGATTGAGTACTTCACGTTGTGCCAAATTCCATTGATCAAAGGTTTTGTCAATATTCATGGCTTGAAGCTCAAGTTTGGTTGCAGAGGCAAGAGCACTATTCCAACGTTGAATATCATTGTTATCTGCGTTGTTGACTTCAATGGTTTCAAACAAAGCATGTGCGCCATTGGCTTTTAACCAATGGTCAATACGATGTCCAAAACTACAATAGGAATCAGGGTATTCTTGAGAGCCTAAAGCCAACACGGCATAGTGAAGGTGTGACAAATCCAAAGTTGTATTTAAAAATTTCTTTTCAAAACTACTGGCTAAGTCAGGTGCTTCACCCGTGCCATAAGTACTTGCAACAAAAAGAACTTGTTCGGCAGCTTTTAAGTCATCTTGCGTTAAGTGTTGTACAGCTTTAACGCTTACAGGTTGTCTTGCTTCTTGTAAACTGGTTGCAGTACGCCAAGCGATTTGCTCAGAAACACCTGTTTGTGTTGCATAGGCAATGAGCCATGGTTTCGCATGTGGATCAACTGGAACATTCAATGCTCCACCACGGGCTTGCTGGGTGAGTTTCTTTTGCTTACGGCGTTTGAGATACAGCATCCAACCGGTTACAAAGAACAGTGGCATCATCAGTGATGCAAACATGGCAAAGAATTGATAAATTGGGCCAAAGAAGCTACCACGGTGCACAGGAAGCATACTGCTCATGATTTTTTCATTCAGCTTCTTCTGCTCATACAACTCCATTTTTTCAATTTGTGAAGTTTGATAATTGAAGACCGCTGAATTTCGCGCCCGCTCATGTTGTGGAATTGCATCTACAAATGAAAGCTCAAGTGTACCGTCAGGCTTTTTCGGAATATTTAGGGTCAGGGTTGAATAGTCTCGACCAACTTGTGCGTTAAATCCTGTCCACGTTTGGGTTAAAGCAATTTGTACTTGTTCTGGAGATAAGCCTTTACGCTCACCATGTTGTTCGCCTTGGCCTCGTTCACCACGTGCAGTGTGCTCACCTTGTGGGCCGCCACGACCTTGCTCACGTGATTCGCCACCACGAGCACCAGCCTGTTCGCCACGTGGGCCTTGAGCACCAGCATTTGGACGGGATCCTTCTTGCATTTGTGCTTGTGGGCGTTCAACGCCGAGGACTTTAAACATGCCATCGCGCCACCAATCATAAGACCAGTACAGTCCTGTACAGGCCAAGATCAGATAAAAAATCACTACCCAAGTACCAACAACAGCATGCAAATCCCAAATGAAGTTGCGTCCTTTCAATTTAGGTTTAATAAAAAACCATTGTTTGATGGAATGACGTTTGGGCCAACGTAAGTACAGACCACTCAATACAAAGAAAATAAGCATGAGGGTACAAGCGCCAGTAATTTGTTTACCGACAGGACCAACAGTTAAATTACGGTGCAACTGTTGAATAAAGTTAAAAAACTCACGGCCTTTAACTTCGGGTAAGACTTCAGCAGTATACGGGTTCACCATCATGTTATAACCACGACGTGCGCCTTCTTTCTCGATATTGACCGTACTTGAAGTGGTTGACTCTTGAGCAATCGTAATACTATTGATTTTGATGGCAGGATCTTGTTTTTGGAAATGTAGATACAGCTCAGCAGGGGTTAATTTATTGTTTTGTGTTGCTTGAACGGTATAGCTATCTGGGTTCATCCATTTTAAGATTTGTTGTTCATAAGAATAGATGGCCCCTGTGACGCCCATAAGCGACAGGATAAGACCCGCAGTGATTCCCAAAAACCAATGCACTTGGAAAAATGTTTTTTTAAACATGGCGATACTTAATGGTGAGCGATTTGTTGTGCGGAAATTATACCTGAAGATTGAGAAGATAATATGGATTTAGAAATTAATATTTATTCTCATTATCATTTGTATTCGAGGGTTTGGGATATAAAAAAACCTCCAAAAGTTGGAGGTTTTTTACAGAGGAGAAAGCAGGACTTAAAGTGGCTGCGCTTCACCGACTGTTTCTTTTAAATGTTTACGAATCGTATTAAACGAGAAGTTTTTGCTATCCATGCGTTTTGGCAGAATGTATGCACCTTCTTGGCCTTTCACTTTGAATTTAATCAACAAAAATTCAGGTGTGTTGTACCATTCGTAGATGTCTTTCCAACCGATCGCACCGACACCTTCTTGCATGCCCATTTGTTGGCGCATAATCAGACCGTGAGGTTGTACACCTAAACGAATGCCTTTAATTTCCTGAACTGGAAACTCATTCATTTTTCGCTTCACATACCATTCTAAACCGAACTTACGGACTAAAAGGTAAACCACGACACAGGCGATTGCGACCCAACAAAAGATGGTTGAATAATTTTTGAGTAAAATTAGGCCAAGAATCGAAAGGGCTGTAACCACAGCCATGATGATCCAAGCTTTCATGCTAATTTTGTTTGTGCTACGCCAAATTTTTAATTGAGCATCGCGTTGTTCAGCTTCAGTGATTTCATAGGTCACAGGCTGTAAAGTATAAGCGTATAAATTTTTCGCGGTCATAGTGAAAGTAACAGATTTAAAACTGCAAAAAGTTTAGCATCATTTAGAGCATTTCAGTGAGTATATTGTTCCAAAATCACCCAAATTATAATGAAGCCAGTTCTGTGGCCTCATGATCCCGTTCGTGGCTTAAACTTTGCTTCAAACGACTGAACTGATTCAAGATGCTAAACATCAATGAAAGCTGTTGTAAAATGATCAATGCTTTCTGATCTTCCTCATTATTTTGGCTTAAACGCTGACGAATGGTCTGTAGCATATTTTGCGCAGTTAAATCAGGCATTTCATCCCGCAGGAGCGCACCTTGGATATTGTCAAAAGCGCGATCCATCAATTCTAAAATTTCTGGGTCGTCAATTTTTTCACGATGTGCACCCAGCGCCGCAATATAGCTAATAAAGGTATGATTGAGACACAAGAACTCAAACGCCAAGCTCTTTTGCATTGGGTCAAAGTCGGGCTCGGTGGCTAAAGTGGAAATGAGTGAAGCAACTTCGGCATCAGTATTGTGTGCCGCACGACGGACTACACGATAATTCAGACCATTGTTGCGTCCAGACTTATACTGTTCAATCACCTCAGCCAAATAATCACATTGAGCGGAAAGCGAGCGGTAAATTGTGCGGGGGAGGCGACGGAACTTCCAGTCAGGGAAAATGAAACTCACGCCTAACCATGCCAGACCACAGCCAATTAAGGTATCCATCATGCGCGGAAGGGCAGCTTCATATCCCATACCATCTAAGTTGAAATTAATCAGCGCCAAGATGGTGATGAAAGCGGTGGCTTGAGCGTATTGTTTACTGCGCAGCTCAAAGAAAAGTACCCCGCTGATGACCAATACGAGAAGTTGTCCTTCAATCGAAGGTACAAAGTACAATACGGCATACCCTAAAATGATTCCGACCAACGTCCCTACGATACGTAAACGTAAACGACGTTTGGTTGCGTTGAAATTGGGCTGACTGACAAATAGTGCTGTAAGTAGAATCCAGTACCCATATTCAATGTTGGTGACTTGAACAAAGATATATCCAACCAATAGCACGATAGACAGACGAATCGCGTGTCTAAATAACACCGACTCTGGGGTGAGATGCTGTTTAATCCGAACCTTAATGTCATCCCAGCCTTTCAGGTCATCATCTTTGAGCTGGCTTTCGATATGTTTGGTTTTATCGAGCTTAATATTGCGTTCAGTTTCTAAATTACGTAGCTGCGCATCAATCGACTTTAAGTTTTGATACAGTGAAAACAGAGCGTTGACCCAAATTTGGTCGTATTGTTGTTCGTCTCTGAGCTTTTCTAGTGATAAACGGAGGTTTTCAAATGCATGTTTAAAGCGTTTATTATGGGTGTAGGTTTGCCGGTTTAAAATGCTGCTGCTTAAGTCTTTACAGGCTTTGGCTTGTATAGATAAAATTCGTTGAAAGCGGAATAAAATATCGCTGTGTTGAAAAATTTTCGCCAGTTTTTGATAGTCAATATGTGCTGAATCTGCACGCTCGTGAATATCTTGCGCCACAAAATAATATTGCAGACTGCGACGGGTATCTCGTTGTCCACGGTCACCTTTTAAACGGGTGAGTAGGGCGGTTTTCATGTCGTTGAAAATTGCAATTAATTTACCATTTTCCAACGATAGTTCAATCATGCTCTGTTGATAGCTGTTAGCTGTCATATCGACATCAAAGAGGTTGGATTTGGCAAACAGAAAATCGGCGAGTGAGGAATAACACTTCGATAGATTGTCTTGTACTTGACGAACGGGAAAGAGCAGAAAGCTAATGGTTGAAATAACGCTATACCAAATTGCTCCAATCACCAGCAGAGAAGGTTGTGTATACCAGTTGTCAAAAAGTCCGACACCGAGCATGGAGTAAACGGAAACCACTAAGCAACCATAGGAAATGGTGGCATAACGACGTCCCAGTGAGCCCAGTAAAATCAGACCAATACACGAAACGATTAGACCCAGTGCGAATAAAATTGGGTGTGGAAATAAAAAGTAAATCGACGTTGCGGTAATGAAAAAGCCAATATAGGTAAAAATTAAATTCATGATTCGCACGGAAAAGCGGTCATCAATATCACTTAAACCTGCAGCAACTGCACCGAGTGTCAGCGGAATAGTTGCCAGTTGAAAACCCATAAAATATGGAACAAAAGCAGTCCCTGCAAAAGTAATGACCATGCGGAGGTTATACATGAAGGTTGTATTATAAGTAGCCTGTTTTAGACTCGTCAGCCATGCTTTCAAAGGGCACCTTTGTTTGTCACTTGGGGTTGGACCATTTTCAAATATGAGAATATGTGAAATTTCACCTGCTCTGGTATAAATCATACTATGGAGCGTGTAAACTTGTCTGCAAACTCTCCTTCCAAAACATAAATTAATCCTATGCCGACTACACAGGAAAAAGCGGTCTATTCCAACGCTTGGATTCTCTTACTTGCTTCACTGACTGCACTCGGTCCACTATCGATTGATATGTATTTACCCGCTTTGCCACAAATGGCAGATGACTTCGGGGTAAGCACACAAATGGTGGCCAACAGCTTACCTGCGTACTTCTTAGGCTTGGCTATTGGACAACTAATTTATGGACCTGTAAGTGACCGAATTGGGCGGAAAAAACCGCTGTATTTTGGACTGAGTCTCTACATTATTGCCAGTTTACTGTGTGTGTTTGCAAACAGTGAGTGGAGTCTCATTGCCGCTCGGGTTTTGCAAGCCTTAGGCGGTTGTGTGGGCGTGGTGATTGCTCGTGCTGCGATTCGTGACCGTTTAGATATGCAAGCCTCAGCCCAAGCATTTGCCAGTATGATGATTGTGACCACCATCGCGCCGATTATTGCACCGAGTTTAGGCGCGCTGGTACTGAGTTTCAGTAGTTGGCATAGTATTTTTGCCTTTTTGATGGTCGTTGGTTTGGGAAGCCTGTGCTGCGTACACTTTTTCTTTGAAGAAACTTTAGATCCGAAGCGTCGTTTAAAGCTTAACTTTAATCAAGTTTTAAACCTCTACGGGGCGATTCTGCAAGATTCGAGCTTTAGACGACCGATGTTTGTTGGATGTTTTGCTGGGGCTGTACTCTTTTGCTATATCAGTGCTTCTGCTGCCATTCTGATGGATGGTTATGGCTTAAATCAGCAAGTTTTTGCCTATGCCTTTGGTGCCAATGCAGTTGGGATTATGCTGTTCTCGACCTTAAATAAACGTCTGGCACAAAAGTTAAGTGTTTTTCAGCGCTTAAAATTAGGCAGTTTTTTGCAGTTGGCTGGTGTGTGGCTGCTGTTGGTAGCGGGTAGCATGACGCATGCACCGTTATATATCGTTTGCGCAGGGATGTTTCTCGCTGTCGCAGCAATCGGTTTTACAGGGCCAAATGCCATGGCGATTGCAATGTCTGAGCAGGGTGCACGGGCAGGAACGGCCAGTGCGATTATGGGCAGCATGCAATTTGGTTGTGGTCTACTTTGTGGCGTGATTCTTAATTTTCTACTCTGGTCGCCACTTTTGAATATGGCCATTGTTATGGCTATTTTTGTGGCTTTGGCTTTGTATTATGTGTTTAAGCTTGAGCACGAAAAAGCCTAAAAATTGAAGTCGTGACCATATAAAAAAGAGACTCATTTTAGTCGCTTTTTTTATTTAAATGAATGCTTTAAATCTTAGTCATTATTTAATAATACTGCAAAATCTTCAACTGGTACGCGTGGTGTTATAAAGCGATTGACGATCTGCTCAGGATCCGCATAACCCAGTGCCATGCCGCAGACCAATTCTTCAAATTGTGCAGCATCAAGTATATTCAGCACGAGAGCATGAAGATGATTCCATGCGGCTTGTGGGCAAGTCTCTAAGCCTCGTACTTTGGCTGCAATCATGACATTTTGCATCATCATTACAAATTTATTTCGCGCCGATGCTCATAGCTTGATTAACTATTAAGAATAGTCCAACAGGTCTATCAAAAAATTAGTCATTACATGATTGCTGCTGTGCGATTTTCGCTTTTTCACCTTTTTGAATATTAAGCAAGCCATATAAGCCCCAACCATTTTCGCTGCGGTGCTCAATAAAAGGCGAAATCCATTTTTCTGGATAATATGCAAAAGTTTCTTATTATTAGATGTTTTTTCAGGATGTTCAGACGGTCTAAATTGAGTTTGACGAGTTTGCTCAAACATTTTGTTAGGAGTTTTCCTATGAGCACATCTATTTGCCATAACCGTGTATTCGTGCTTGCGGATATTTTATTTATCATGCTCAATAATCGTCTGAATAGTTAGGCTTTTTTGGTGCAAAGCTGTGATTTTGACCCATCATTGGGCATAGATGGCTATCTATTAGACTAAGACTTTAGTTATAAGAAAAAAATATAGATCTCAAATAAAACTCAGTCTATATTTAAGAAAATATGAAGAATTGTTACTTAATTATTGCAAAAGTCTGTCTAAATTGTAATTTGATGCTTCAAAGCCAATCGCGAATAACATCAATTATCGTTTGAAATTGTGTGCATTAGACTTTAGTGGCAAGAGTAATAAAAGGTCATATCTTAAAACATCGAAATGTGCGATTTTTCATCTTTATAAGATTACTTTGCATATGAAAAGACCAAAACGGAATGGTCTTTTGTGCAAAAAATTTTACTGAAATGGAATTTTTGATTCACCATTAACAATGTAATATAGGAAGTTTGTGTATGCGTTTAGCCCTCAATAAAAAGCCATTTATCGCTCAAAGCCTAGCACTTAGTGTGGCTGCTCTGATGATGACAACAACTCATGCTGCAACTAAAGAACAACAAGAACTCGCTCAGTTACGTGCCGAAGTTGCTGAGTTAAAAGCTTTAATGCAACAGCAACAACAAGTTCAACAACAACAAGCCGTTCAGATTCAACAAGTCAAAGCACAGCCAGCTCCTGTAAAAGCTGAATCTCCACTGTCTTCGTTAAAATCTAAGTCTGGCGCAGACATTAACCTGTATGGTTTTGTTCGTGGCGATGCAAACTATATTATTGAAGGTCATGATGACGACTTCAACAAAGTTGCAAGTTCAGATGGTAAGACTAAAGACAAACTCCGTGCAACAGCGAAAACTACGCGCTTAGGTTTAGATTTCAATACCAATGTGGCTGGCGATAACAAACTGGGTGGTAAAGTAGAAGTCGACTTCGCTGGAACAAATGAAGCCCTTCGAATTCGTCATGCGTATTTGACTTATAACAACTGGTTGTTTGGTCAAACCACATCTAACTTCCTGTCTAACCACGCACCAGAAATGATTGACTTTGGGACTAACGTGGGTGGTGGTACAAACCGTCTTCCACAAGTACGTTATGGTTTTAACTTGGCGCCTGCAACGAAATTATTTATTGCTGCGGAAGAAGGGAATAGTTCAGCAAACCAGCTTAAAGTTACCACGACTGATGGTGTAACTAAGAGGGAGACTGTTAGTTCAGATGTGAAATATAGCTTACCAGTATTAACTGCGAAATTAACGCAAGGTTTTGCTGATGGTAAAGCGAATGCATCGGTTCGTGGCTTAGTGGAACAATATAAATCTGAATCATCTGGTGATGATAAAACAGGTTGGGGCTTAGCTGCAGGTGTAAATTATCAAGTGATTGATCCGTTAAAACTCAGTGCTGATGTGTCTTATGTACAGGGCAATAGCAACTACTTATACGGAAGCAACACTGCATTTTATGTAGATCCTGCAAATGGCAATATCGAGCAAAATGAAGCGTTTGGTGTGCAAGTCGGTGGTACGTATAAATTCAACGAAAAATTACGTTCGACTTTAGCGTATGGTGCACTCTTTGCGGATGATGGTACTGATTACGCACGTTTAAACAAAGCTGCAAATGAAGAAGTTTACCAAGCATGGATTAACTTCATCTATTCACCAGTTAAGCCATTGGACTTAGGTGTTGAATATATCAATGGTAAACGTGAAACCTTTGATGGTGATAGCTACAAAGACAACCGTGTTGGCTTAATGGCGAAATACAGCTTCTAATCATGTGATGAAATAGTTGTCGTTTAAAAAACAGGAGCTTTAGGCTCCTGTTTTGTTTGAGTCGGTAAATTTATACAGACTAAATACATTTTGAATATAGACTTAAGTATTAAGTCAGAAAAGAATAAGTGAAATAGTTGGAAATTATTGTAAAAAAATAAAGATTATCTATAAAAAATCTGCATAATGTCGGTCTTTCGCCCATATTGTGCATTTATTGCTTGTTTTTAAAGCAATATGGGGCGGTTTTGTGATTTTTTTCAAAAAACCGTATCTGTGTCCAAACATTATTGGGCATTACGTTATTTCAGTTTACTCATCGTGTAGAACTGAACATGTTATGCATCAGATCGCTTAGTTTGTTACCAATTTACCCGTTGCCTGAATTTCCATACGCAAGACTGAGTTTGTCTCAGATTTACGAAATATCTCTTGAAGTATCAATGGATTCGGTGGCTTATTAGCCAGATAACAAAATCTAAGCATCCGCTTTATGGACAATTGTCATGGAATTTACTTTTAACGCTTTTTATACCTTGATTGCTGCTGTCATCGTTTTGTTACTTGGCCGCTTTTTGGTAAATAAAATTGGTTTCTTGAAACGCTACAACATTCCTGAGCCTGTCGCAGGTGGTTTAGTTGCAGCGATTATCTCCTTGGTTGTGCATAGTCTTTGGGGCTATAGCATCACGACCAGTAGCGAATTGCAAACAAGCTTTATGCTGATTTTCTTTTCCTCAATTGGTTTAAGTGCAAACTTTGCCAAATTGCGTGAGGGCGGGATCGGTCTGGTTATTTTCTTGATGGCTGTCGCTTCATTTATTGTGGTGCAAAACTTTGTCGGCATTAGCCTTGCAACTTTATTGGGTATTGACCCACTTATTGGTTTGATTGCAGGTTCAATTACCTTAACTGGTGGTCATGGTACTGCGGGTGCTTGGGGTGAAATTTTAGAAGTTAAGCATGGTATCCAAGGTGCATTAGCTTTGGGTATGGCGAGTGCGACATTTGGTTTGATTATTGGTGGTTTGATTGGTGGTCCTCTAGCGAAGTTACTTATTAACCGCTATCAATTGGCGACACCACGTACCAATGAACAAATTGAAAAGAGTGATAACACTCCACTGACTGATATTAATTCAACAGAATATGTACCGTTTGAATATCCACATCGTGTGCGTTTAATCACTGCGGATAATGCGATTACCACATTAGGTTTGTTTGCAGGCTGTTTGGCTTTTGCTGACTTTATGACCGGCCATATGAAAGGCACAATGCTTGAGTTACCGACTTTTGTTTGGGCGCTTGCAGGTGGTGTGATTTTACGTAATGTGTTGGAAGGTATTTTCAAAGTTCAAATCTTTGACCGTGCGATTGATGTATTTGGTAATGCATCATTGTCGTTGTACCTTGCGATGGCTTTGCTTTCGTTGAAATTATGGCAATTGGCTGACCTTGCAGGTCCGCTTGTGGTGATTTTAGGTGCGCAAACAATTACGATGGGCTTATATGCTGCATTTGTGACATTCCGTGTGATGGGTAAAAACTACGATGCTGCTGTGCTATCTGCGGGTCACTGTGGATTTGGTATGGGTGCAACCCCGACTGCGGTTGCAAACATGCAGGCGATTACCAACATGTATGGTCCTTCACATAAGGCATTCTTAATTGTACCTCTATGTGGCGCATTCTTTGTAGACTTGATTAACGTGGCTGTCATTCAGTCTATTTTGCAATATTTTAACTAATTGGAAATGCAATTTGCCCTAGGAAACTAGGGCTTTTTTGCTTTCAGGTCTCTCACAATAATTAGGATATCGAGATGAATTATCAATTAAATGAAACATTACTCGGGTGGGTGAATACACTGAATGGACCTCTGTGGGACTTTTTGGTGATTTTCCTTGTTGCGGTCGGTTTGTTTTACACGCTAATTACGGGTGCAGTACAGGTTCGCTTATTTTTGCACAGCATCAAGGTCATGAAATCAAGCCGTAAGGAATGTGATGATGATCATGGCATTACACCTTTTCAGGCTTTTGTCACTGGGCTTGCTAGCCGTGTAGGTGTAGGTAATGTTGCGGGCGTTGCGATCGCAATTGCGATTGGTGGACCGGGTGCAGTATTTTGGATGTGGGTCACTGCATTTTTGGGCATGAGTTCGGCTTTTGTTGAGTCATCTCTCGCGCAGTTATTTAAGGTGCGTGACCAAGAAAATAAACAGTTTCGTGGAGGACCTGCCTACTATATTACCCAAGGCCTGAAACAAAAATGGTTGGGTGTAGTCTTTGCTGTTGCGCTTATTTCAACCTATGGTTTTGTGTTTAACGCAGTACAAGCCAATGCGATTACAGGTGCGACAGCACATGCATGGGGATGGGATAAAGCCAATCTAGCATTTGAACTCGGTGGCATTCATATTGTGGTGTCTTGGGTTGGACTAGGTTTAGTCTTGCTGACCGCGATGATTATCTTTGGTGGGATTAAACGTATTGCCAAAGTGGCAGAAAGTTTTGTGCCATTGATGGCCTTGTTGTATTTGGCTGTTGCTTTATATATCGCCGTAATTAATTACGCTATTTTACCTGATATCTTCCAGCTCATTTTCTCTAAAGCTTTTGAGTTTGAAGCTGCTGCTGGTGGTTTCTTCGGTGCGATGGTTTCTATGGCAATGATGATGGGGATTAAACGTGGTTTATTCTCTAATGAAGCAGGGATGGGTTCAGCACCGAATGCGGCAGCTGCATCGGATGTAAAGCACCCTGTAAACCAAGGTTTGGTACAAATGCTCGGTGTATTTGTGGATACCTTCGTGGTGTGTTCATGTACAGCGATTATTATTTTGGCATCAGGACTTTATCATGATGCGGGCTTTGAAGGCGTAGCGCTCACCCAAATGGCTTTAGAGAGCCAAATTGGTTCTTGGGGTGATGACTTCCTTGCAACGATTTTATTCATGTTTGCCTTTTCATCAGTCATTGGTAACTATGCTTATGCTGAAGGGAATGTGCAATTTATCAATAACAATGCCAAGGTGATGTTCGTCTTCCGTATCTTTGTTTTGATTATGGTGTATCTCGGTTCAGTGATGAGTGTGCCTCTCATTTGGAACACTGCCGATTTGTTCATGGGTATCATGGCCACCATTAACTTGTTTGCTATTTTGCTGTTAACACCATTCTTATTGATGCTGTTAAAAGACTATTTGGCACAGCTGAAACAAGGTGTGAAAGAGCCAGTGTTTAAATTGGATAACCATCCTAAATTTAAAGACAAAGTGAAATCAGACATTTGGTAATTATTTAGTACATAAAAAAGCCTCTACATTGATAGGGGCTTTTTTATGGCTATTTAACCGCTAAAGTAAAAGAACAGCTGATAGAGTGCAAAACTTAAAATCAGGCTTAGCCAAATCGGGAGTTTGGTTCGAAGCATTAAAATTACAGCGATTACAAAAACTAAGTCAGTCCAATGCTTGAAATAACTTTGTCCCATTTGTATCACTAAACACAGCAGTAAACTTACCACTGCCGCATTGATCCCAATCACTGCTTTTCGGATCGCAGCTTGCTGCATAAGCCAAGACCAATAGGGCAAGGTGGCAAATATTAAAAAGAATGAGGGTAGAAAGATTGCTAAAGTGGCTAGAACCACATTCAGCCAAACAAATGGCGTTAAAGGCAATAAAGCACCTAAGTAGCTGGCGAAACTAAATAAGGGGCCGGGCATGAGTTGAGTCAGCGCATAACCTAAGTCAAATTGTTCGGCAGATAAAATATGGCTGACGACGAAGTCCTGATGTAAAAGTGGCAAAATAATATGACCGCCACCAAAAACCAAAGATGCTGCTTGATAAAAACTAAATAGGCTCTGTGAGAAGAGTGAAGAAGATGAATGCCACACCATAAAAACTACAAAAGGCAAAACAAAGGCAATTAGCCAAAGATAAGTCTGCTTTGCTTGGACTTTTGATTTTAAGCTGCTGTCTTGGAGCTTTGATGTCGAATCTGATGCGAAATAAATACCGACGAGAGCAGCAACAAAGATGACGATAACTTGGCTGAATGACCATGGCACAAAGTAAAGAAACAAGGTGCTAAGTAGCATCAGCACATATTGCCAGATAGTTTTGCAGAAACTTGTCAACATTTGCCAAAAGGCCCAGACCACCACAGCAAAAACGATCAACTGAATGCTATGTAGTGTCATCGCACTGAGTTGATTGAAATACTGCTGACCCAGTACCGCGAAACATGCCATGAGGAGCATAGACGGCAAAGTAAAACCGAGCCAAGCCGCGCACGCACCGCGGTAGCCTTGGAGTTGATAACCAATGGCAATACCCACTTGGCTGCTGGTCGGTCCTGGGAGCAATTGTGCGAGAGCAACCAACTGGGCATATTCAGCATCACTCAACCACCGAAGTTGTTGTACAAAATGTCGGTGAAAAAACACCAAATGAGCAGCAGGGCCACCAAAAGACAAGCAGCCCAATTTTAAAAAATGCAGAAAGATGCGAATGAGCTGCTGAGTGTGCATGTTGAATTATGCTGAAAAATTGAAACAGATTATAATAGGGGAATATGACGCTTTTACGAAAAACAACAGTACTTGGACTGCTGATTTTCATACACTATGCTGCTGGAAAATTTCGCTCTATCTCAACCTCGGTGAATCATGTTGAACATTAAACTTAGCCTTATGTCGTTTACATTGCTCGCTTTAGTCGGCTGTCAAAGCATGCCTAAAGTTGCTCAAGAAACGCCAAGTCAGGCTTTTTCAGCCGAAACTGAGTCAGGGGAAGCCCAAGAGCGACTCAACCAGATCAATTTTAAACAGCTCAAAAAAGAACAGAACCGTCCAATTATTGCCTTGGTGTTGGGGAGTGGTGGTGCACGTGGTTATGCACATATTGGCGCAATTCAAGTTTTAGAGCAGTCGGGGATTCGTCCTGACTTTATCGTGGGAACCAGTGCCGGTAGTATTGTCGGCTCGCTGTATGCTAGCGGTAAAAATGCCAATCAAATTCGTGATATTGCGCTGAATATGAAAGCCAATGATGTGCGCGATATTCGTTTGGACATGAAAGGTTTCTTTGATGGTCAAAAAGTTGAAGACTATGTCAATGAACAAGTGAGCGATATCCCACTTCAACGCTTACCTATCCCGATGTATGTGGTGGCGACGCAGTTAAAAGAAGGTAAAAAAGTCGTCTTTAACTATGGCAATACTGGTCAAGCAGTTCGAGCATCGGTATCGATCCCGAGTATGTTTATTCCAACCAAGATTGGTGCTGATGAATATGTGGATGGCGGTTTAGTCAGCCCTGTACCTGTTGATGTGGCACGTAAGTTAGGGGCAGATATTATTATCGCAGTCGATATTTTGGCGCAGCCAATGTATACCGAAACCTCAAATGTTTGGGGGCTGTTTAACCAAAATATCAATATCATGCAAAAGAACCTTGCACAAATTGAGTTGAAAAATGCGGATATTGTGATTCAGCCAGACTTGCGCGAGAAAGTACATATTTTTGATGTCAGTGGCCGTGAGTTGACCATGCAAGCTGGGGTCGATGCAACCGTTGCGCAGTTAGGACAGATTCAAAAAGTTTTTGCGCAGAAAAATTATAAGCAGAAATTGAATATTCAAAGTATTCAAGCACGAACGCATTGATCACGCGTGATTTCAAAATAAAAGCCTGAATGGACTGGACTAGCATGTGTTTCTATAACTCGAAATACATGCTAATGAGGCTCAAAGCCATTTATATGCTGTGAAAATATCACAGCGACAATGTTTTTGAATAAATTAAAATTTAAAGAAGGCCTATAGATTCAAAAGCTTAGTCTTCTTTATATATATTTTTTTGAATGATACTTAAATCACTATAAATAATAATGATGGTTTTGTTACCAAATTTAGCGTTCAAAACCGATATAATAAATGTCACATATCCTATTATCTTACCAATTAGAGAACGCGATGTCCCCATTAGATCAAATTGCTGCGGCTGCAGATGACCAGTCTGAACTCACTATGTCGGTCTTAATGACACCTGATATGGCGAATTTTTCAGGAAATGTGCATGGTGGCACCATTTTGAAACTGTTAGACCAAGTGGCATATGCGTGTGCAAGTCGTTTTTCAGGAAGTTATGTGGTGACCTTATCGGTTGATAAAGTTAATTTTAAAGAGCCGATTCATGTGGGCGAGTTAGTGACTTTCTTGGCAAGCGTGAACCATGTCGGTCGTACTTCGATGGAAATTGGTATTCGTGTTGAAGCACAAAATATTCAAAAGCGTACAGTACGCCATACCAATAGTTGTTACTTCACCATGGTCGCGGTAGATGAAAATGGTAAGCCAAAACAAATTCCTGCATTGAATTTGGACAATGACTGGAAGCGTTGCCGTTTTGAAGCGGCAGAACAACGTAAGGTCGCGCGTTTACAAGAGAACCATCATCCTTCGTGCAGTATTTATAAAAAAACCTCACATAGTTAAGTTTTTAAAAAAAGATCTCCTGTGTATAGGGGATCTTTTTTTATGTCTGACGTTTATGTTTTGAATAGAAGCTCATGTGGGAAAACTACGCAAATTTGGCTTTCTGCACCTGTTGATCTTGAACTTCTATAGTCCATGCACATAAATTAAAAGAAACCAAGATAGGATATATCTTGGTTTCAAGTGACGCTAAAAAGTTGTTGCGATCCAGCAGGAGAGTAAGCCACCGGATCTCTCAACATTTCAATTATTTAGCAGCTTTTTCTTGATTCGGTTGTTCTGCTGATGCTTCCGAAGCAGGTGCATTTGCACTTAAGTCTGTAGTTTCAGCTGTTTCTTGGGTTGATACTACAACTTTGTCTTCTTGAGCTGGCGCTTGTTGAGGTGCAGCAAAAGTTGCAAAGCTCGCAGCTGTTAAAGATGTTGCAATAATTAAGTGAGAAAGTTTCATGGTTTTGGCATCCTTATATTTTATAGATAAAAATAGTTCAGACTGATCATCACATCAATTTGAACTGAGCTTCATGCTATCGCCTGAATATCTGCGGTTCAATCGAAGCAACAATGTGAAAAGTGCACATTACCTAAAACTACAGATGATGAAAAAATAGTGAGCTTTAAGTAACAAGTAGAAGTTTTTTGTGAATAGATTGAGAGGGAACGAAGAATTAATGATCAATTTAAATGTTTGAAAAGTCACATAAACTGTACAAAACATGCGAATTAAGTGCGGAAGCTTAATTTTGGTCCTGAGTAAAATGTAAGGAAGTTTGTCTAATACGGGTATCGATGAATGAAATGTCAGTCAATTGAATGCTGAGTGTTCGATGCCATGGATTTGAGATGAGAAAATTGGTTATTTAAATTAAGATGATGGCTTATTTTATTGTGCTGTTTTTATCATATTCCATGCTAGGTATAAAATTTTGAAACTGATGTCGATGCCGCAGGCGGTTCCTACGCATATTATTTCGGGCTTTCTTGGTGCGGGTAAAACTACTTTGCTCATGCATTTGTTAGGTCAGAAACCTGAACATGAAGTTTGGGCGGTACTGATGAATGAGTTTGGGCAAATTGGCGTAGATCAACGGCTCATGCCACAAACAGAAGGCTATGCGGTGAAAGAATTACTCGGTGGTTGTTTATGTTGTAGCAGCCAACTACCGATGCAAATTGCACTGTCTCGGTTGCTCTCAGAACAAAAGCCTGATCGGCTGTTTATTGAACCCACAGGCTTGGGACATCCAGCACAGTTACTGGAGCAACTGACCGAGCCACATTGGCACTCGACCCTGCACATGCGTGCGCCGATCACCGTGCTGGATGGTTCGCGTTTACATGATCATGCATGGACAGCACAAAATCTCTATCAGGATCAATTAAAAGCGGCGCAGATTGTGCTAGTTTCGCATCAAGCTCAAATGCAAAAAGCAGATCAAGATGCTCTTGAAAAACTGCAAACTGAATATCAGCCTTATGCTCAGCAGTGGTTGATGGCAGAGCAGGGCAAGATTGAGCTTGCGCAAATCGATTTTGAGTACATCGGAACAAAACGACTAAAGCAACCTTTACTGAACATTCAGCAACAGTTGAAAGCGACTCAACAAGATTTTCCCGAGATTAAACAGTTGCCGTATCACTATGTAGAAACGGCGCAAGGTTATAGTGTTGCAGGTTGGAAAATGCCGAAGCGTTGGGTTTTTGACTTTTACGATTTATTAGATTTACTTTGTGAACAGCAAGATTGGCGACGGATTAAAGGAATTTTCCATACCAATCAGGGATGGAAGGCATTTAATTTCAATCCAGAACAATTTAACTATCAAGATGTCGAGGAAGGGATTGATAATCGAGTTGAATTGATTGTTCAAAATGAAAGAGATTGGATGGGTTTTGAAAGCGCACTTTTTGCATGTCGCATTGAGCAATGACTTAAATTGTTTTAAGCAAAAAAAGCCGAAATCTTATATGCTAGTCGGCAAATTTGAGGATGGTATGTATGGCGCTTAAAGCTACAATTTATAAGGCAGATTTGAATATTGCCAATATGGATGTTCACCAATATGGGGACTATCAACTGACTTTGGCATTGCATCCTTCAGAAACTATCGAGCGTTTGATGGTGCGTTTGTTGGCGTTTGCACGTTTTGCGGATGAAGCTTTAGAGTTTACCAAAGATTTATTTGAAACCAATGAACCTGCGCTGTGGGAAAAAGACCTCACGGGTCAGCTAGTGAAATGGATTGAAGTGGGCAGCCCAGACGAAGATAAAGTGAAAAAAGCTAGTGCACGTTGTAAGCAAGTGGCGATTGTCACTTATGGCACAGCGGTCGATGAATGGTATAAGCGCAACAGTAAGTTGAAAACATTGAACAATGTTGAAATCTGGCAATTGTCGACTGCAAGTACTGAAGCGGTTCAAGCCCTGTGTGAGCGGACTATGCAACTTCAGTTAAATGTAATGGATGGTGAGTGGATCTTAATTGGTGACCATGCACAAGCCATTATTGAGTGGACGCAATTGCAATAAACAAGCAGTTTAACTAGATTTATTGATTGAACAGGTTGGAGCGAGAACATGAGCGCAGAATTAGAAATTATTGATTTGGTTGTCGGTGAAGGCCAAGAAGCAGTCAAAGGTGCTTTAATCACTACGCATTATACGGGCTGGTTAGAAGATGGAACCAAATTTGACTCATCTTTAGACCGTGGAAACTACTTTGAAACCGTGATTGGGACAGGCCGTGTCATTAAAGGTTGGGACCAAGGGATTATGGGCATGAAAGTGGGTGGTAAACGTAAACTCATCGTGCCATCACATTTGGCTTATGGTGAGCGTAAAATGGGTAATATTATTCCTGCCAATTCAAATTTGATTTTTGAAATTGAGTTGTATGATGTAAAAACACGTGATTAATCAAAAATATTGATAAATAAAAGAGTCAATTACAAGGATGTATTTGATTCATTTGTAAAAACACTTGGTTTTTAAGAAAAACATTTGTAGATTAATTATTAGGCAGAGCGTATTTAAGGGAAGAGTCGCTTTTGTATAGCTCATTGAGCAAACGGTCTTTGTTTGGGTTTGTTTTAAGCTGTTTGCTGGTTTTAAGTTTGATACCTTCGACGTGGGCACAATATGAAGCTGAGCTCACGCAGTATTATTTGCATCAAAAAAATGTCAATGACATTCAATTCACCGAACAAACCACCAGTTATTTAAAAGGTACATGGTCTTATTATGACCAAGAGCTGATTTCTCAGCCTAATCGTAAACTCCCTTCTAAAACTACCGAATTGCCAATTTCATTTCAAGAACTTACAGGTAGTAATACGGGTTATGGGACTTTTGTCGGTCATTTCAAAATTCCGGATGAATTTATTGGCCGAAGGCTAGCCATTCATATCCCCAATCAAAATTGTGCTTATCGGGTTTATCTCAATGGCGATTTTTTAGTTCGTTTAGGGGATGTCGCGGATAATGCGGGAGCACAGCAAACAGAAAATGCACCGCGGATTGCTTATTTTGTCCCTGACAGCCCCTATTTTACTTTAAGTATACAAGCCTCAAACTTTAACAATTTACGCGGCGGCCTTGAAAGCCCCATGCATATTGGCATTGCTAAAACGATTAATCGACATTATCAGCAACTGATGATGAGTATCGCCATGATCTGTGGCGTGGTGTTTGGTGTAGGAATGTTCACCACCATGTTCTCGATGTTCCGTGGTTCAGATGAACGGAATAGTAAAAGTATTTTTGTTTTTGGTATTTTTATTTTATTTCTTGCCTTACATAATCTTTTTACTGCGCCATATGCTTATACGACCTTCCTAGATATCAACTGGTTGTGGGGCATACGTTTAGAATATTTATTTATCTATTTAGCGGTCATGTTTTTTTTGAGCTATATGTATTTGCTCAATCAGTACTATTTACAGCGTTGGATTTATACCGTTTCCATTTTGGTTTTGACCTTGAATATCGTCATTACCTTGTTATCCGAGCAAGTTGTTTTTGAGCAGCTGGCTTTTTATAGCGCATTTTTCAGTATTGTTATTTTGCTTAATTTTGCCTATGGTTTTTACCTTACTTTAAAGACCAAACAAAAATATTCGAAAATCAATTTATACGCCGTGGTATTGCTGTGTATATCGGTCATTCATGACTTTTTACTAACGCTACATGTGATTGATTCTATTCATCTATCTTTTATCTCTACCAGTCTGTATGCACTTTTGGTGATGTTCCGACAATCACGTAACTATGCTTATCAGACTTACCATACCGAACGTTTAAATAATAATTTAATTGAATTGAATGATTCTTTAGAGCAAAAAGTGCAACAGCGCACCTCTCAATTACATGACTTAAATGAAAAACTCGAATATCAAATTCAAATTGATGCCTTAACAGGCGCCTATAATCGGCGTGCATTGAATCAGGAAATTCAGCAGCGCTTTGTTGAAACACAACAAAATAGTCATGCAACTTTGGTTTTTGCCATGATGGATGTCGATTATTTCAAAAATTATAATGATTACTATGGGCACTTAAAGGGCGACGAAGTCCTGCAAAATCTGGTGAAAGTGATTGGTGCGGTACTGCCACATAATGCTTACTTAGCACGCTATGGTGGGGAAGAGTTTGCCATTGTTTTATATAATGTCCCACTTGTGATTATTAGCCAGATTATGCAAACCGTTTTAGATGCGGTGCGTAGTGCGCGCTTTGAGCATCATAACCGCCTAGATGGCAAAGATTATGTGACTTTGAGTATGGGAGTGTCGTGGATGGATCGTGAAACGAGTTATGCCAATATTCACGACCTTATGAAAGCGGCCGATTTAAAACTGTATCAAGCCAAAGAAGCGGGGCGTGATCAGATGAAAATACCCAATGAATCCTATGAAAATGAGTGATTTTTAGGTGAGTCATGCTTCGGTCAATCACCTTTAGGATAAGAGTTTAACCATAGTCACCATTTGGGGATTTGGGATGTCTTGGACGTGGATTTGAAAGCCATGTTTTTGATAAAAAGAGCATGCCGTTTGGGTGCTTTCTAAACTCATTTGACGAATTTTTTTACGTTTAAGATGTTCAATAACGGTTTCTAATAAGGCTTTACCAATGCCGCGTTGTTGTTCAGCGGATGAAATATAATTGAGTAAAATACGGCCTTGATCACTGACCATAATAAAACCGACCACGTGCTGATTGAGGAGATAGACCCAGCTGTCGTTGTAGTGCATCCACATAATCAGGTTGGATTGGGTTTTATTTTCTAGCCAAATTTGAATCGTACTTTCATGGCGATGGTGGTCTTTGATACATGATCGAATACTGTCGTGCACGACATTTAAAATTTCAGGAATGTCCTGAAGTTGGGCTGCCCGTATCATCTTTTCTTCTTAGAGCTATAGAAAGAGCTATTTCATGCTAGGGACTGTATTTATTAAATTGAATTACTGTTAGTACGGATGTAACTTTGTTGTTCAATCGCACTAAGTTAATTATTTTTTATAGTGATTTTGTGAGTGAAAAATCACATTTTGTGATGCCTTTCACGTTTGTGCGAATATGTGTTGAATCACTTGAATTGGTCTGAGAATCAACACCCAATTACAAGTCATCGAATTGAACATTTGAGTTTATACGTAGTCTGCTTTAATTAATTTGGTGTTTATTTGAGCGATAATGTTGTATTTTAAAAGGGAATATTTGTTACGAGAGCAGAGCATGGTGACATTTTTAATGATGATTTGCATACTCATTGCTTTGGTTGCGACATCTATTATTGGAATCAAAATTCAAAAAAAGCACCGCTTTCTGAAGCGACAAAAAAAAGCGGTTGAATCGGAAGCAGCATCTGTGCAAATGGCAACGCATACCAATAGAGCACCTCAGATTGATCGTGTTATTGAAGTTGATGCTTATGAACAAGAGCTGTTCGATGACGTGGCGACTCTATTTCTAGATCAAGCGATATTACTCACGGCTGAAGAAGATGCAACGTTGATGCAAAGCACATTATTGGTCAAAATGCCTGCGAAAACCCAGACGCAAATCCGCAAAATGGATTTAAATGAATGGTCTATTTTTTGGAGCTTTTATGATCAGTCGCTTGAATACTATGTAAGTCGTTATGGCATGTTTTATACGCATATTGACCGCAGTGGATGCGAGCATAAAAAAAGCTATCGTACTCGTGATTGATCTCCTCGCTTAAGCCTCTTCAGCGTCCATCACAGCCATGGATAACTGTTTAAGAATTCGCTCTGCGACATGAGCCAAATAGAAGTCATCTTGTTTTAAACGTGTCATTAAAATTGCGCCCTCATAATCGGCAACACTGATTTTAGCCAGTGCCTCAGCTTGAGCAATAGGCATGACTTGCTGAAAGTAGTGCAACAACGCCAACTCCCAATCTTGGAAAATCGATTGAATTTTGAGATGAATTTGTTCGGATAAATGTGGGACTTCCAAAGACAGCATCCCGACTAAACAGCCTTGAACACCCGCACTAAAAAAGTTGACCGCTTGCTGGTGCAAGTGTTCAAAGCGAACGCAATACTCTAAGTGCGTATCACACAAAATGCTGAACAGTTTATGGTTTAAGTATTGCTGGCTGACTTGCAAAATATCTAAAACCAAAGCTTCTTTATTGGGATAATAATAATAAAATGCCGCTTTACTGAGCCCACAAGACTTTGCTAGTAAATCCATACTGGTGCCTGCATAACCATGGGTTTTAAAGGTTTGCATGCAGTGCAACTGGATTTGTTCTTTACTCAGTTTTTGTGGGCGCATAGAGCTTTAACGTTCCGTAGGGGTTGGTGAGGATAAATAGCCATCGAAAGTGTTCAGCATATCGTCCCAGATGGCTTCGGCCCCTTGGCGGAAATATCCCATGTGTCCAATTTCTTTTAAGCCATAGTCATTGGCTTCAATATTGCGATAATGCATGTTCGCATGCCGATAATGCTGCATAAATGCATGCCTTGAGTTCGGTAAAGCCCAGTCATCATCCAGTGCTGAAACAGCATAGATTGGAGTTTTGACCTGTGCATACTGTTCCAGTAAGTGTTGCTGCTCTGGATCTGCAAAAAAGTAGGTCGGATTTTTATACCATTTTCGCCACTGTGTGTAGACATCCACAGGTAAATCGGTACCCATTTTAAGCAGGCTCCAAGGCAGATAGCCCTTTAGTGCAACCATCGGGGGGAAAATAATATTCCACATGACATGTACTTTCATTTTCTCCCGAAACGGCATATAGCCATGCCAACCCGCACCTGTGCCAAAGCAGTACATCGCAGTGACTTGGTCATGGTTGCGGGTTAAACCGAGTGCTTGGCCTCCATAAGAGTGTCCAACCACAAAAATAGGTTTGTCATCTTTGCGGATAGAGTCAATGGCAGCCGACAAGTCTAGCTGCCCCCAGTCCAAATAGGACATGCCGAAACCTTTGAGTTGCTTCGGTGCAGAAAGCCCTACACCACGATAATCAAAAGTTAGGACTTGATAACCTAGAGCTACTGCATACTCGGCAAAGCGGCGATAAAACTGCTGTGGTACACCTGTTGCACTGGCAACAATGATGTTGGCTTTGATCGGCTCAGATGAGCAATAACGTGTACCAACGAGTACATAACCATCGGTTGCTGAAAATTTTACAGTTCGTTTCTCAATTTGGGTCGAATTTAAATGGGCTGTGGCTTGCATCATCGTTTCTTCTTTTTTGTTAAATACTAAAGTCGGTTCCAGACTTTTGGGCTTTACTGTCCTTTAAACTGAGCAGGGCGGCGTTGTAGCATCGCCATGACACCTTCTTGGATATCTTGGGTTTTGAGTAGCGGGCCGAGATGCTCTTGTAAATGTTCAAAGGCATAGTCTGCGCCGTGCTGTACGGCTTGTTGCGCAGAAGCCAGCGTAGCTTGAACGGCGAGTGGTGCTGCTTGCGCAATCGATTCTGCAATGGCCAATGCTCGCTCTAATGCAGCGTTTGGCGTGGATGCTTCTACAACCTCGGTAATTAAATTGAGATCGAGGGCTGTTTGTGCATTGAAGCTATCACCTGTGAGTAGATAGCGCATGGCTTTGTTCCAACCTGCGGCTTGTACAAAGCGAACCGTTGCACCGCCAAAAGGTAAAATACCGCGCTGTACTTCCATTTGGGCAAATTGTGTATTGGCATCGGCAATCACTACATCTGCATTGAGCATGAGTTCAATTCCCGCGGTAAAGCAAAAGCCTTGAACTGCCACAACCACGGGTTTGGTGCGAGGTCTGGAACTGGTGCCCCAAGGGTTAATTTGTGACGCGGGAAAGTCGAAAACGCCTGCAGTGAGTTTAGGTTGCAACTCAACCAAATCAAGCCCAGCAGTAAAGTGTTCTCCGTGTGCAAAAATTACAGCACAGCGCAGTGAAGGATCATCCTCATATTCGGTAAGGGCTAGTGATAAGTCATGAATCATATGACTATCAAAAGCATTGCGCTTGGCTGCGCGGTCTAAACCAATTAAAAATAACGAACCGCGAACTTCGCGACTGACACGACCTTGTTGTTCTGACATTTTGATTATTCCTGCATCGTTTTATAAGTTTTTAAACGATTGTTCGAAAACTGTCAAAACTTATGCGTATCCATTCTGTGACTCGACGGTTTGATCCGATGCCCCGAAAAAAAATCGACGTTTAGATTGAGTGGAATTGTCTTGCCTTTATTGAGTTTTTTTTCATAATATCAGCACTTCTTTGAATACCAGTTGAACCATGTCTAGCCTTGAAATATTTGCAGTCATCATTAGCTTAATTGGGGTGACGTTGACCATTAAGCGCAATATGTGGTGTTGGTGGTTTAACTTCGCTGCTTTCTTGTTATATGCCTATTTGTTTTATACCTATAAGTTGTATGGCGAAACCATTTTGCAGTTTTTCTTTGTGGTGGTGAACTTTTATGGTTTTTATCAATGGTTTAAAGGTAAACAACAAGATCATGACATTCGGATTGAACCGATTACAGCTCGGCAAGTGATTTTGCAAATGCTGCTTGCCGCTACGGCTGGCGGAATATTTGGTCTGAGCTTAAAGTATTTGACCGATGCAGCTGTACCGCTACTGGATGCGCAGCTCGCAGCGTTTAGTCTGTTGGCGACCTATTGGACCAGTCGTAAACATATTGCGACATGGGTGCTGTGGGTATTTGTCGATATTGTTTATGTTGGTATGTTTATCTATAAAGATTTGTTCCTAACCGCGGCTTTATATGCAGGCTTTGTTGGCTTGGCGGCTTTTGGATGGTGGCAATGGACACAGGTACGTCATAAACAACAGCTCAAAAGTGTATAGGCTGGGTAGTGTTGATTGATTTTAAACACGCACAATTGGCTCAATTTGAGTCGGTCATTAAGCGGTTAAAGGGAAGTCCAAAGCAATATTTGGATTTTGTTTCGGTTGCGGATTTTTATCAGGCCACTTGGCTGGGTGATTTACCCAGTAGTGCAAGTTGGGCGGTCACAGGACTGGATGATGGGGCCGAGCATTTTGACATTCGCTTAGCCTGTTTTGAGCGCGTGGTTTTTATTTATATTGCAGATGATATTGTCATACAGAATGGTGCACATTGATATCTAGATCAAGGTATAGTCGGTGCTGGATCATCTTCTATATTTGACCCTTCTACAGGATGACGAGATCCAGTTTTTCAGTCCTGATCAGGGCATGGATGTTTACAAAAACAAAAAATAAAGGATTTAATGCTATGGCACATCAGTTTGTAGTCAATGCCACCATCAACGGTGTTTCATTGGATGACTTCCGTCGACTCGCAGCCAATATCAGCTTACATGAAAATGTTTGTCGTCGTATTCCAGGTGAGAAGTTGGAAATTTTGGAGTCGAATAAAGTCGGCGATATTTATACCCTTAAGCGCGCGTATAATTTGGATGTCAATATTCCCGATATTGCGAAGAAATTTCTAAAAGATGCATTTCGTTTACAACGTACCGACGTCAGCAATTTAGTTGTGCTCAGTTCGGAAGTCCGTTTAGACCCCAACCTACCTTTAGAAGCTGTGTGCCAACGTAGTGTATCGGGTAATGATGAGCAGATTCACTTTCAACTGGAGTGGACGGTAAAAGTGAAAGTGCCATTGATTGGCGGTATGTTAGAAAAACATGCTGAAGGCGAAATTCGTAAGTTTAGCCAAATCGAGCTGGATATTGTGGAAGATGAACTGCGCCAAAATCTGCATGCAGAAACTTTAAGCTAAAGGTTTTGACCTTATGTTTTCAAAGTAGCTTGCATAAAAAGAAACCCTTCGATTGAAGGGTTTTATCATTTTAGTGCTTAGCCTCGAACCGAGTTCGATAAACCAAAGCTGTGAAGAAGCAAACCAAACAGACCAGCCAAATATAATACATCGCGCCAATGTTGCTATAGAGACTGAGCCATTGCACCAAAGGCAGTGTGATGCCTCCTGCAATGGCATAGGCGACATTGTAGGAAAACGAAATGCCCGAAAACCGGATCGGAGCAGGGAACATTTTGACCATGCTATAGGACACAAGCCCTACCGTGCCTGAAAAGAATCCCAAAAGCATATACAGTGCAAACACCGTAGTTGGACTGACCGCACCTAAACTGTGATAGAAAATGGTTGCGATAGCGGCGACACCGAGCGAGCCAAAAATCAAGACCTTGGCTGCACCAAAGCGATCAGCTAAGGTCCCAGCGAGTATACATCCCAGCATTTGCATGATGATCGCAGCACTTTGCATTTGAAAAGCATCGCTACGTTCAAAGCCAAAGGCACCCGTCAGTAAGTTTGGCATGGCTAAAATCAGTACCACCACACAAGCAGTTAAGAACCAAGTCAAGAGCATACCAATCACAACGGCGGTTTTATGGTTGGCTAAGACTTGTTTCACCGGCATTTCTTTAGACAGCTCTTTACGTGCTTGCATGGTTTTGAATACAGGTGTTTCTTTCAAATAACTGCGTAAATACAAGGCCACTAAGCCAAAAATACCACCCACAATAAAGGGAATGCGCCATGCCCAATCATGTATAGCTGCTTCACTAAACTGAAGAGAAATGAACAGTGACATTAAAGCACCGAGCAAGATGCCGAGTGACAAACCAGCCGTAAGTAAGCCATTAGCAAAACCAATTTTTTTAGAAGGGACATGTTCGGAGACAAATGTCCATGCCGCTGGAATTTCTCCACCAATTGCGATGCCTTGTACAACCCGCATAAGGAGCAAAAGCAGCGGCGCAGCATAACCAATCGTTTCAAAAGTTGGCATGACCCCGATCATGAGGGTAGGTAAAGCCATGAGCAAAATAGATAAGCTAAATAGGCGCTTGCGCCCGATGAGGTCGCCAAAGTGCGCCATGACTACACCGCCAAGTGGACGGAAGAAGTAACCTGCGGCAAAAATACCATAAGTATTCAGCATGGCCCAAAATGGGCTGAGCCCTGCGGGAAAGAACAACTCAGAAATAATTTTGGCGTAAAAAACATAAATAACAAAGTCATAGAACTCAAGTGCACCACCGAGTGATGACAGCCCAAGGGTACGTTTGTCTTCTCTGGTCAAACGTGGTGTTGCATCCATGCGTATATTTCCAAAGCTGAATAAAGGTTTATATTTGATTTTAAAGAAGTCTTTTTTGAATGAATAATCAATCTTTCTTTACTGGGTGTGAACTAAAAATTATACATGAATCAACATAGTTGATTTGATGGTCAACGTAAATATATAATGCAGGCGAGATAAAAAGCTTATGATATAAAAAGAATAAATAGGTATAAAAATTAGGATTTGTGTATGAGTGTCATTTTACCTGTTGCACAACGTGGTGAAGATATTTTAAGACTCAAAGCTGCTCGCGTCGCAGATGCAGAATTTAATAGCGACTGGCTTAGGGTGTGTTGACACTTTTAGCTTAAAAAAATAGCGAAGTAGTAAAATCAA
>ENA-OFDP01000033-OFDP01000033.1-metagenomes-genome-assembly--contig:-NODE-33-length-85591-cov-5.852319_pt1 | contig 85591 bp, 80 predicted proteins | sample MGYA00153389_OFDP01 | MGnify analysis MGYA00153389
CACGCTTTAAGATTGACGATCGTAAGATTCCTCGTGCCATTTTCTCTAATCCACAGCTTGCCTACGTCGGTTTAACTGAGTCTCAAGCGATTCAAATTTATGGCAAAGATGTAGTGATTGTGCGGCAGTTTTTCAAAACTCTAGCAAAAGCGCAAATCCAAACTAAGACTACTGGATTTATTAAAGTTATCACCCGTCGCACTGGAGAGATTTTAGGAGTGCACATCGTTGGTGCAGATGCCAGCGAATTGATTAGTGCGATCGCTCTCGCAATCAATCAAAAACTCAAAGTTCAAATCTTTAAAGAGGTTGGATTTTTATCACCTACGTTCTCAGAGATATTAACCAGAGTTGCGATCGAGTGGGAGTCTCAAAAACTCCAGCGCAACTCTGGCTTACAAGACTTTTTAGAAGGCTTCTTTCGCTGGCGTAGAGCAAACTTCAAGGGATAGGTTCTACCCTGCTACCCTCGCGCCAACATTACGCATTTATTGATTAATACTGCCATATGTGCTTAATTATAGTACTGTCTAACCCTACGGATGGGGTTGTTCAGGGATATGATCCTCACCATCAGACTTGAGATCAGAGTCTGTCCGCCCCCTAGGTTTAGCGATGACACTTCAAGCAACTAAGTTCACATACACTCCTAAATACAAGCCAAAACAGCTAATTTGCGGCACTGGACAAACGGCAATCATCACTGGGTGGACTGTGAAACAGTTTGTGGCAAAACATTTAGAGCCGCATGAGTTTGCGGTCATCGGTCAGCTTTACAGCCCAACCAGAGGGATCAGCCTTCTTCTTCGCAACCTGTTGGCTAATCCTCATGCCCGTTTCTTAACAGTCGTGAACGCGACCAAGGAGGATCGCAACGCTGGGGGTTGTGACTGCCTACTCGACTTTTTCCGCACCAACTACGTGCGGGGCGATTTGATGTCTCTATTAACGCAATATATTTTATTTGCAGGCCTAGTGTATTTCACCATCAGTATGCTAGCCACATATGCAGTAAAACGATTACAAAGGAGGTTAAGCGTATGAGCGACCAAAAAGTAATGATTGACCTCCAAAATGTCAGTAAATGGTATGGCGATTTTCAAGTATTAACCGATTGCACCACACAAATTTGCCAAGGTGAAGTGGTGGTGGTCTGTGGTCCATCCGGCTCAGGCAAATCAACCCTGATTAAAACAGTGAATGGACTGGAAGCTTTCCAACAAGGTCAAATCACCGTCGATGGAATTCCCATCAAAGACCCGAAAACAGATTTGACCAAATTACGCAGCCGTGTAGGTATGGTGTTTCAGCACTTCGAACTCTTTCCACACTTGAGCATTACTGAAAATTTAACCATTGCCCAAATTAAAGTATTGGGACGCTCTGAAGCTGAAGCGAAAAAGAAAGGCCTTGGCTATTTAGAACGGGTTGGGCTGAGTGCACATGCACATAAATTTCCAGCACAACTTTCAGGTGGACAACAACAACGTGTCGCAATTGCCCGTGCCTTAAGTATGGATCCGATTGCCATGTTGTTTGATGAGCCGACATCGGCACTTGACCCTGAAATGATTAATGAAGTTCTTGATGTGATGGTCGAGTTGGCACATGAAGGCATGACCATGATGTGTGTCACCCATGAAATGGGCTTTGCCCGCCAAGTGGCCAACCGTGTGTTGTTTATGGATCAAGGTAAAATTGTCGAAGACTGTAGCAAAGATGATTTCTTTAACACCAAACGTGGTGATCGTGCTCAACAGTTCTTAGACAAGATCTTGCACTAGCACAGACGTGTTATCCCACATTAAAAAAGCAGATCACACGATCTGCTTTTTTAATTCACGCTCTAGTCTAAAACCAAGCGCGCATTGGTGGCTTGAACAGGACGATTATTCGGATACCCCATCAGTGCAGCGAAGTTTGCGATTTGCTGTGCTGATGCCTGCTGAATATCTTTTAAGACCACCCAACGTACACCTTCAGTACACGGTGGTGTCGTGAGCGAACCATTAAAACGGTAGTACTCGCGATGTGTCGGCAGAAATTGATCTGCGTTTAAATTGAATACTTTCTGGGGTTGCCTGTACTGCTGCCATAGTCCATCAAGTGCTTGATTCTTTTTCCCTTGTTCATACATCACTGCAACCACAGCCAGCTCCCCTTTTTCAGAAGCATGGACTAAATGTAATTCCATTGGAAAGTTTTTGCCGTGGATCGTATTTTCTGAAGGACTGTGTAAATGCATTTGCAATAATTGAAATCGTTCTCCCTCTAAACTTAAATAACTGCCTTGATGAAAATTGGCTTGTAAAGTATGAGGAAGCTTCACGATACTCATTGCAGCAGTTTTATAATCAAAATCAAGTGCCGCAAGGTCTGCTGAAAACACATGCTCAATATTAATGGGCGATTGATTATGCCCCGCACAAGTTTGGTATTTGGTGTTGAGCTGACTCCAATACTGCGGTGCTTTTTGTGCTTGATAACCCCAATCCGAGGTTACTTCACTACTGGCCCAAGCCACTACACATGGGAGACCAAACAATGTTGCTATTAGTTTTTTCTTCATCATAATCCATCAAAAAATATCAGTTTAAAACGCCCCAATATCCTCTAAGAAATCACGCTCAAGCAGCAAAACCTAAAATGCCAATTCTGCCTGCTTGCCTTTGTTTTTTGTGCAAACTCTGTAATCATGACTTTTCAGCAAAAAGCCAATATTGCCCTACTATTTTGTCTCGTTTTAGATGTAAATCGATGAAATAGGACTGATCATATATGACAATAATTACAATTAATTACATATAGTTATGTGATTATTCATGTTTTATCTGTGATAAATTAAAATAAGAATGAGAAAATACAATCATGTTTAAAAACTTTCACTGATGCACAATCAGCACGCACATTTCATGGTATGTGCGTTCCCAAAGAGAACAAAGCAACGGAGACTCGGCTCACAATAGCTGCTAACCGAATTTTTTTATCATTTTTTTGTGTTGCTACTTTTTGGGTTTCACTCAAAAGATAAACTATACACCTGTATATTTAAAATAAAGAAACTTAGATAAACATAATATATTCATAAACTTAATATTAACTTATATTTTAACCCATGCACCACTGCAATGCACAAACACCATCATGGTGCATAGTTTTGCTTTATATCGAGTCTTATTATTTTTAAGCAAAACTTAATCAATATTTCCTTTTTGCTGAAATCTTCACGAAATTACAAGCATCAGTATACTGGGTTTCTTTTTGCAAAATTTTGCACTCAAATGGAACCCAAACATGCAAAATATTGACTTACTTTTTCTTCTTCTTGGTGCGGTTTTAGTCCTTGCCATGCATGCGGGCTTTGCTTTTTTAGAACTAGGGACAGTTCGTCATAAAAACCAAGTCAATGCTTTAAGCAAAATTTTAACGGACTTTTCACTTTCTGCAATCGCCTACTTCTTTGTAGGTTACTATATTTCCTATGGACACCATTTTTTCCATATTGGGGATACCTTAGCAGCCGATCATGGTTATAACCTGATGCGCTGTTTCTTCCTGCTCACTTTTGCAGCCGCAATTCCAGCGATTATTTCTGGCGGTATTGCCGAGCGTGCTAAAATGCGCTCACAAGCGATTGCAACCGTGTTATTGGTGGCCTTGGTTTATCCTTTTTTTGAAGGGATCGCGTGGAATGGCAACTTTGGTTTACAGCAATGGCTACAAGACACTTACGGCGCAAGTTTCCATGACTTCGCAGGTTCAGTGGTTGTACATGCTATGGGAGGCTGGATCGCTTTGGCTGCGGTGGTTTTACTCGGTGCACGTGATGGACGCTACAAGAAAGATGGTCGTGTCAGTGCGCATCCTCCTTCATCTATTCCTTTCTTGGCTTTAGGTTCATGGATTTTGATCGTGGGTTGGTTTGGCTTTAACGTGATGAGTGCACAGCGTTTAGATGCAATTTCAGGACTGGTCGCGATTAACTCACTTATGGCAATGGTTGGCGGAACCTTGGCAGCCAACTTCGCAGGAAAAAATGACCCAGGCTTCTTACACAATGGGCCCTTAGCTGGTCTCGTTGCAATTTGCGCAGGTTCGGATGTCGTACATCCGATTGGGGCATTGGTGATTGGCGCCATTGCTGGACTGATTTTTGTCAAACTTTTCACCTACACCCAAAACAAGCTGAAAGTCGATGATGTACTCGGAGTATGGCCTTTGCACGGCGTATGTGGTGCCTTTGGTGGGCTTGCAGTCGGGATCTTTGGTCAAAAATGGCTTGGGGGCTTAGGCGGTGTTGCGATGATGTCACAGCTGATTGGTACGCTCTTAGCTATTGGTATTGCTGTTATTGGGGGATTGGTGGTCTATGGCTCTTTAAAAGCCACGATGGGCATTCGTTTAAGCCAAGAAGATGAATTCCGCGGTGCAGATTTATCTATTCATAAAATCTCTGCCAACTCAGATGACAGCATGTTCTAAACGCATTTGCATTTTAGTGCGGCTCACATGGGCCGCTTTTTTTTATTCCTATTGAACATTATAAGAGGCTTTTAGCGCTCTAAATAATCAAAAATCTCGGACAATGCCGTGATACTCGGTGCAGTCATCTGTACTGAAGGAACATGAAAGCCAGATAGCCACAGGGCTTGCATTCCTGCCTGCTGCGCACCTTGTACATCATTAATAGGATGATCTCCGATAAATAAGCACTGCTCCACCTCAACAGCCAATTGCTGTGCGGTGTCAATAAAAATATCAGCTTGGGGTTTGGCTTGACCAAACAATCCAGAGCTATTAATCACATCAAAATAATGCTGAAAGCCCAAGCCATTTAATATAGACAGCCGTGTGGCATGACCGCCATTTGAAATAATGGCGAGTTTATATCCTGCTTGCTTTAGACGGGTCAGCGTTTGTTCAGCCTCAGGCATCGCCACAGCACTATGACCAAACTGTGCAAACCAAAAATTGCTTAACTCTTCTAAATGTGGAGGCGCCTGCCAGTTTAACTCCTGTAGCAAAGCGTAAGCCACTGAAGCACCGATACTGGGATGGGTTAAATACTCTTTTAAGGGATAGCCACCATTGTCGATCCGATTCACAATCGACTCAATCTGCTCCACATCAACGAAGTTAAGTTGGCTTTGATAAGTATCGGCAAGATCTTGACTAAAGGTCGCAACACTTCGCCCACGATGCGTCAAGGTATTATCCAAATCAAATAGAACAGCACGTATCGACATGTTTAAACCTCATGTGTTTGAGAGCAAATGTAACACTGAACCGACACTTTGTATTCGCCTTAAAGCGATAACCAAAGTACAGATCATGCTAAAGCAGATGAAACAGCGTTTATGTTAAGCCTCGTTTAAGCTGACGCTGTTGGAATAGCGCTTATTTTCAGAACATGGCCTCACTTGTGTCGGATCAGCAACGTTTTTTCATCCTTCAGTTTTTTATTTTGACGCTGGGTTTTGCCGTATTGTGGCTGCTCTTCCCTGTGGCGGGTACCATTGATTTACAACTGATTCACCCCTTTATGGATCAAACTGGTCATTTTCCACTAAAGCGCGACTGGGCCTTAGCAGAACTGAATCACCGTTATGTTAAAGACATCATCATCGCGGTGTATGTGATTTATTTACTGAAATGGCTTGCTTCGTATAAATGGGCTGCGTTAAAGCCCCTGCGTTGGCAAAATGGCTATTTCATTGGCTTAGTCCTCATCAGTACCAGCCTCATTGGGATTTTAAAATCACAATCCGCGCATGCCTGCCCATGGGACATGACTCTGGCCACGACACATGATTTCTTTTGGGACTTATCAGCCAGCGCAGGACATTGCTTCCCTGGAGGACATGCCGCAACAGGTTTTTCGCTCTTTGTGGGATATTTCGTATACCGTCTAAATGAACCCAAACGCGCGTGGTTTTATTTGCTTGCTGCCCTGATTTTAGGCTTTGTCATGGGTTGGGCGCAAATGATGCGGGGTGCACATTTCCTCAGTCACAATTTATGGACGGCATGGGTAATTTGGCTGGTCAATGTACTGGCATATACGCTGTGTTATAAGCAGTTTATACAGTCCAGCCCAAATCAAGCAGAAACTACAGTTTAAAAATCACTTGAACTTTTAAGCCGCCCAATCCTGTACTTTGTCCAAAGTGCAGTTTGGCGCCAATTTTTTCTGCGGCTTTATCGACAATGGATAAACCCAGTCCACTGCCAACTTCCAGATGATGATGTACGCGATAAAAGCGCTTTAAGATATGATCATAAAGTTCTGGCGCAATGCCCGGCCCACTGTCTTCAATTTGAACAATCGCTTGTTGATCTTGCTGATAAATAGAGACATTAATCACGCCCTGTTCAGGCGTATATTTAATCGCATTATCCAAGAGATTATAGACAATAGAATGTAAGGCTGAACTTTGAGTTTCTAGCCAAAGTGCTTCATCCTGTTCCAAGCCTAAATCGATGTTTTTCGCTAGTGCCAGCTCCATCAGTTGCTCCATACATTCAACTGCCACATCACTTAGCCCTAGTCTTTGTGTAGGTTCTAAACTTGGTATAGAAGCATCCTGTTTTGCCAAATTGAGCAGTTGTGACACCAAATGTTGAATCCGAATTAAGCCTAGACTTAAGTTTTTTAACGCTTGGTGTTCTGGAAATTCATGCAACAAAATTTTCATTTGCAAATTCAGTGCGGTAATGGGGGTTCTGAGCTCATGCGCTGCGTCGGCAATGAATTGCTTTTGTTCTTGTTGCGACAGCGAAATTCGTTCAAATAAACGGTTCATTTCATTGATGGTCGGAAGAATTTCCAAAGGATAACCATCGGGCCGAATCTCGCTTAGTTCATGCGGTTCACGCTGTGCAAGTTCCGCTTTAAACTCATCCAGAGGTTTTAGACTACGCCCAATAATCCAACTCAGCCCCCATAAAGCCAAAGGCATAAACAGTAAATATGGAATCAACATATTGGCCGCCAGCTCTAAAGCCAGCTTTTGTCTTACACTGCGCTGCTGACTGACTTGAATTTGATACTTTTCTGTTGGCAGCACATAGGTATTCCATAAGCCTTGTGCTGTGTGATGTGTATAAAATCCAGCTTTTTTAACGGGTTGTATTAATAAATCAAACTCATGTTGCCGTTGTTCAGGCAGTCCATACGACCAGACATCTACAAATAAATCTTCTTCGTGATAGTGTCTGTCCGCCTCAAACTCACTCTTAATTGGAGCGGGATCATGCGCTGCAACACGCTCAGCCAAATTACGCATTTGTGCATCGAGGATCTCATTGGTCTCTTCAAGTGCAATGCGATACGCTGCAATCACCAACAAACACCCCATCACAATACTAAATAAAGAGGTATAAGTAATCAGTTGACGCTTTAGAGAAACAGGAGTCGACTTCGCCATCGTTATGCTTCAACCTGCCCCAAACGATAGCCTAAACCTCGAATGGTACGGATAAAGTCTTTGCCAAGCTTGGCGCGCAAATGGTGAATATAAACTTCAATGGTATTGCTGTTAATTTCCGAGTCAAGGTCATAGAGCTTTTCTTCCAAATTGGTTTTGGAAAAAATTTTATTGGGATGACTGACCAAAGGAATTAAAATAGCCCATTCACGGTTCGACAAATCAATAGTCTGCCCTTTGTACTTGGCTAAGTGCAAATCTTCATCTAATTCTAGACCTGCATAACTCAAAGTCTGGCTTTGCTTTTGCTGTTTTAAGGCTCCGCTACGGCGTAATAGCGCATGAATACGTGCCAGCAACTCATCAAACTCATAAGGTTTGATTAAGTAATCATCCGCACCATGGTTTAAACCATCGACTCGGTTTTGTAACTGATCTCGTGCCGAAATAATCAGCACAGGCAAAGTCGGATAAAGCGAGCGAATATTTTTTAGGACCTGCATCCCATCCATCATCGGTAGACCCAAATCCAACAACACCACATCAAATGGATATTGTTGTAATTGCTTTAAACCATCAAAACCATTGTTGACCCACACCACATCAAACTGCTGATAACGCAGCAGCGTTTGTGTGGACTCTGCAATCATAAAATCATCTTCAATAATCAATATTTTTGACATGGTCTAAGCGCTCGCTTTGGTCGCAGTACAGTGTTCTAACATATTATTTTTTGAATCAATCACCGTACTTTTTACCCCAAGTAAACTCAATAAGCTTGGGAACAAATGATCTTGGCTTAATTCTTGGCTTTTTTGTTGCCCTAAGCAAGCGATTTGTTGCGGATTCTGCTTTTGCCATGTTTCTGAAAACCACATCAGCATCGGTACGTGGGTCTGTTGGCTTGGTGCAATGGCATAAGGTGAACCATGTAAATACAGCCCATGTTCACCAGTCGACTCACCATGGTCAGATAAATACCAAAAACCTGTTTCAAAGTTTGAGTTTTGCTTTAATACACCAATCAGTTGACTCAACACATGGTCGGTATAAAAAATGGAGTTGTCATAACTATTTTTCAGCTGTTCAGGTGTGCAGGCTTGAATGGCATTGGTTTCACACATCGGTTGGAAAGGCTGAAACTTAGGCGTTGAACGCTTATAGTAAGCTGGTCCATGACTGCCCATTTGGTGTAACACAACTAAACGTGGCGTTTTATCATCAGCCGCAATACCAGCCATATAGGCTTTTAAGCTATCCACCAAAATTTCATCGGTACATTCACCATCGGCTGAACACCATTTTTTCTGTATCGGTTCTGGAATTTTATACTGTTCAACCCGATCACAAACGCCTTTACAGCCAGAGTTATTGTCAATCCATGTCACTTTGTAACCAGCACGCTGTGCAAGATCTAATAAACCTTCACGGTGGTGCGCTAACTGTGCATCATAGTTTTCACGTGGCATGCCTGAAAACATACAAGGCACAGAAACCGCAGTGGCTGTCCCGCAAGAACTGACTTGATTAAAGTTGATGACATTGAGTTTTTCCAGTTCAGGATTGGTCTTTTTCGCATAGCCATTTAGAGAAAAACTTTCTGCACGTGCCGTTTCACCGACCACCAAAACCATCAATTTCGGCAAATTTTGCTGTCCGACTTGCTTCACCAAATGGGCATCTTCACCATAAGTCACCAACGGTAAATGCTGCTGTGGTCGATTTTTTTTATAATATGACAGCGTTGAACTGATCGCATTTTGCGGTGAAATCATCCCTTTGAGATCACGATGCTCACGGAAAATCGCGGCATAATCAACAAAGAAAATAAACAACATGCCTGCAATCAGCAAAATAGAAACTGCACTGCCGAAGAGCTTGTGCAATAACACGGTTTTAAAAGGATCACGGCGGATTTTGACCTTAAACAAAACCACTAAAGGTAGTACCACCATCGCCCCAATCCACAGCACAAGACGCCATGACAACAAGTCGCGCACTTCATTGCCATCAGTTTGCATCATGTTTTGGATCTGATCTGGTGTGATCGAAACGCCTAAACTGTTGACAAAATACGCACTCATTCCACCAATGATGATCAATAACGCAGCCAACCCTTTAGCCATCGGCCGCCACTGTAACAGCTGAAAAACCAAATGATAAAAAGCCAACACCACCAAAATGGTAGCGCCGATAAAGGCATAAGCTTTGAAACCGTGATACGGTGTAAGCAACTGAACTTGCTTATAGAACATCACGTTTAAAACCACGGCTAACCACAGCGCCAAATATACGTTAAAGCGCGAAAGTGAAACTTCTTTAAATATAGACTGCAAATTGAACATTTTAAATCATGTCTTGCTGAGCGGATGCCCCAATGTAGTTTTCTAAACTTAAAACTCGCTTAAATAAAAAAGGCGCTGTGGCCGAATATATAAAGTCATACCGATCAGTTAAGCAATCAGATGCCCTTTTTGAGCCGCCCAATATTATTTGATACGCGGAAACGTCATCCGCAACCTGCATGTCCATTTAAAAGGAATGTTTTTGCAAAATGATCATTTAAATGCAGAAAAGAAAAAGGTTTTTCGGAAGACAAATGTTTTTGGTTCTTTTGGCTACGCAAAAGAACGGACGAGCTCCAAATATTGAATTTTAAAATACGAAGATTCCATCATGAACGACAAAAAGTTAAGGGGTTTCTATAAAACTCCTTAACTGATTCGCATTAATCTTTAGAGACTTTGCCCTTTTCTATCACTTAAACATTAAAATTTGTATTCAATCCCTGTGCCTACTACAGGTTGTTTGGTTTCAAATGATGCTTGTTCAAGGGTCAAAATCCCTGCGTAACCATAAGCTTTAACTTGCTTGGTAAATGCATAGTCAGCACCTGCAATAAACTGCTGTGCATCAAAGTCTTCTTTAGGTGTTTTAAAGCTGGTTGAGTTTTGACTGTATTGCGCTTTCACTGTCCAAGCTTTGGCAGTCGGTAAGTTATATTCTGCCCCAACCAACCAGCCTTGTGCATCGTCTATGGCAGCCGCGGCAGCATCATTGCCTTGTACATCCGCCACTTCAGAAGTTTGATATAATGCTTTCAACGCTAAACCATTATTCAGATTTACTCGACCAATGGCACGCAAAGTATCAGCTGCGGCAAAAGCGCTGCCTGCCACCCCGCCAGTCACTTCAGGCGCTGACGCATTCAAGGTGCCACGTCCTGCAAAGGTTGACGGAATGGCCTTATCATAACCAATCCCTGCAACAAACTTTTTACTGTCATAGACCACTGATGCTGACCAAGCATCGCCCAGACCACGCCCTGCAACTTTTGCACCGCCTTTAGATTTTTCAATACCACCAGCTTCACCTGTTGCTAACAGTGCCGCAGCTTTCAGTTTACCTGTACCCACTCCCCAAGCAGGTGTTTCATAGACCAGCACGTTATCGACTCGGTTCTCACCCGTGAAAATCCCCGCCACATCGGCTTTGTTGGCCACATAGTTATTAAAGGTATCTACCACTGAAGACAGTTGTTTAACGGGGGTATCAATTTTACCGACTTTCAATGTTCCCAATTTCTGGTCTTGTAAGCCGACGAGTGAATTACGTGGAACGAAAGTATCCGTGCTACCGCCATTGTCCACATAGAAGGTAAATTCAGCTTGGTATAGTGCATTTAAGCGATCTGTCAGCTTCTCTTCGCCTTTTAACCCCAAAAACGAGCTGTTAGAGTTCAACTCGACCACATCGCGGTCTTTATTTGGCGAAGCATTGTCTTCAGGTAAATAATCGGCCGTGACATCAATTTCACCATAAAAAGTAGGTGCTGCGAATGTTACCCCTACCACTAAACTTAAAGCGATTGCGGCTGCAATTTGTGTTTTCATTATCAAAATATCCTACGGTAAATTTGTTACAAATATTACCGTTCAGACATATATGACAGAACAATTAAAAAATTATTTAGTTATATTTTTTAATTGTTTACGTCACTATTTAGCACTTTTTATGATTTATTTATGAATGAATTATGAAAGGTCTGAATGCATCGCAATACCACGCCATTTGAAGATAAACCACAGGCTCAACATCGCAATGACTACAATCATACACAGATAATTAAAATAGCCGAGCCAATCTCCCAATAGACCGCTCACACTATACAAACCGCCACTGACAGTGGCCATCAGCGCCACTTGAAAAGTAAAGTCCGTGCCTGCCAGATGTTTACGACTGTAATGCATTACTAGGGTGAGCATGACCACCAACAGCATCGATGAAGTCATATCTTCAAAGGCATTGATCAGATAAATCAGCCACGGCTGAATACTGTGCTGGTTTTCATATTGAAAGGCTAACCATGTATAAGCCGCCAGACTGAATATTTTTAGCACCGAATACAGTACTAAAGCCGTGTCACGGCGAATCAACTTCAAACTATAGCCCGCAAGTCCTGCACCGATTAAGGCGGCACATGCACCTAACATGGTGACATAAAGCCCTATCTGAGAAAAACTCAGCCCCAAATCGACCATTAAAGGTTTCAAAAGTGGCCCTGCTAAACCATCCGCTATTTTAAAGCTCAATAGCACTGCTAACCATGCTGCAAGCAAAGGACTCTGGACAAAATAAGCCAAATAGTTTTTGATCTGCTGGAGATTAAAAGGTGTGGTCTGAGCTGCTGATACCTCTCGATGCTTTGGCTCTGGATAAATTAAAATCGGCAGCGTGTTTATAAAGACCATTGCCGCCAGCATCAAAAAAGTACTCTGCCAGCTCAGCCAATCTAATGCCCACAAGATTGCTCCACCACCGACAATAAAACCCAGACGCGATCCAATCACCTGAAAGGTATTCCCCCAGTGCTGTTGTTCCCCTTTTAAAATATTGACCGCCAATCCATCGGTTGCAATATCTTGCGTTGCCCCTAGCAAATTCATACTCAGGAGGCCCACAAAGAAAGCCCATAAATAAATAGGTTGATTTAATCCATCAATCGGGAGGAAAGATAGTCCGATCAGCACCAGCACCGTAAGGAACTGCAATGGAATAATCCAACTCCGATAGTGGCCGAAACGAGTGATCCCAAAACGATCTAATACTGGTGCCCAAAACACTTTGATCGACCACGGCAACATCAGCAGCCCGAAGCCCCCAATCTGTGCCAATGAAACACCCTGTGCTCTTAAAATGACAGGCAAGGCATGAGTCATAAACCCGACAGGTAAGCCCTGTGCCCAATACAATGAAAACAGCAAAATATATACATTGCGAGTCTGTAGCATGCTGTTCCTATATACATGGATTGGTCAAAATGTTCATCTGAGATCGGTATCCGTTCACTTTTTTTGCCAGTGAATTCAAGCCGATCAGTGCTTATGATGAGATCATATACATCTTGGTCGATTGAGTATAATAACAATGAACCAATATTTTCCAGAACTACCAGATCAAGTTCCAAGTCGTAACTCATCTGCATTCACTCGCGCTATTTTTAAGCAGCTTTATTTGGCGCAAGGTTGGCGCTTTGTTGGCGAATTTCCCAATCTACCTAAAGCGGTAGCAATTATTTCACCGCATACCTCAAATATCGATGCATGGCATGGCTTTACGGCTCTATTGGGCTTAGGCCTGCAAATCACCATTTTTGGCAAGAACAGTTTGTTTCATACCCCACTGAAACCGCTACTTGAGTGGGTTGGCGTCATTCCTGTCAATCGTACCCATGCTCAAGGGTTAACCCAAAATATTATCGATATTATTCACAGCAAAGAAAAAATTTGGGTCGGGATGGCGCCTGAAGGCACACGTAAGCAAGCCGAAGCCATCCGTAGTGGCTTTTATCGCATTGCGTATGGTGCACAGATTCCAATTGTGATGTTTTCCTTTGACTATGCGCAAAAAACTATCCACTGCTTGGGCGTGTTTCATCCCACAGGGCATTTTGAGCAAGACCTAGAGCATATTTTAGATCTGTATATCGGCAAATTTTCAGCCAAGAACCCAAAATGGTTGGCCAAGCCTTTACAAAAACGCTTAAAAAATAGCTAGTAAATCAAGGTCGAATCTGCTGAGATGTGCACCATTATTTGTTTTGCGTTTTAGTATTTTTGACCATGAATTTTGCTCGTTTATCTCTGATTGGTGCACTCACACTGACTATGGCAGGATGTGATCTTGCATCAAAGAAAACACCAACAACTACTCCCATTCAAGCTCGTGAACCTGTGATTGCGATTGCACTCGGCGGTGGCGGTGCCAAAGGTTTTGCACACATTGGGGTGCTTAAAGTTTTAGAGTCACATGGTATTAAACCTAAAATTGTTACGGGAACCAGTGCGGGAAGTTTTGTGGGCAGTATCTATGCCAGTGGTAAAACGCCTTTCCAACTTCAGCAAATTGCCTTGACCTTAAAAGAATCGGATATTCGAGACTTAACCCTCAACTCCCAAGGGTTTGTTCAAGGTCAAAAGCTGCAAGACTATGTCAACAAACATGTCGGCAACAAACCGATTCAACAGTTCCCTATCCGTTTTGCTGCGGTGGCGACCCGTCTTGACACTGGACGTAAAGCCGACTTTATCAAAGGCAATGCGGGCCAAGCAGTACGTGCTTCATGCAGTATTCCGAACGTTTTTGTCCCTGCGGTGATTGGTGGAACCAAGTATGTTGATGGCGGTCTGATCAGCCCAATTCCAGTCAAAACAGCCAAGGACATGGGCGCGGATATTGTGATCGCAATTGATATTTCAGCTCGTCCTGTCGGCAACAAGCCCCTCAATATGTGGGGCTTGCTCGACCAGACCATTAATATTATGGGGCAGCAAAGCATCAATGAAGAATTGAGCCAAGCGACTGTGGTGATTCAACCCAAAGTCGGACACTTAGGCACTTTGGACTTAAAAGCCAGCAATCAATCTATTTTAGAAGGTGAAAAAGCTGCGCAGCTCAAAATTAAATCGATTGAAAAAGCCATTGTCGATTTTAAAAAGACCCCAGCTGCTTTTAAACCTGCGCCCAAAGCCAAATTCTAAAAAATTTGATTTTTAATATTCAAAGACTTATTCATCTGCTAAATTGATATAGATGCTTCTGCATCTATATCCCTATAACGAATATATGAGTAGATGTATGGAATTTGCTTTTGAACCTTGGCACTGGTTTGTATTGGGCGTTCTGTTAATGTTATCAGAGCTGATTCTGCCTGCTTTTGCCGCATTGTGGTTCGGTATTGCGGCCATTATGGTCGGTATTTTGTACTGGATGTTCCCCATGATGGGTGTTACCACGCAGTTTGTGACGTGGATTATTTTGTCGATTTTATGCACTTTACTTTGGTTTAAATTTATTAAACCGCTTTCGACTGACAAAACCAAAGCAGGACTGTCTCGCGAAGCAACCATCGGTCAAATTGGCATGGTGATTCAAGCGAGTCCTGAAAGTGAACACATTCGCGTTCGTTTCCCCATTCCAGTACTCGGTTCAGATGAATGGAACTGTCGTACTTTAGATAAAGTCCACGTCGGCGACCGAGTGCGTGTCGTTGAAATACTGGGCAATGATTTAATAGTCAAGGCACATCTCTCAACCAACGAAAATAGATAAAAGTGAGTTAAGCATATGTCTGGTGGATTTATTGTCGTTTTAGCAATTTTGGCTTTTGCCGCTGTCACCATTTTTAAAGGTGTCCGTATTGTTCCACAAGGTTATAAATGGATCGTACAACGTCTAGGTAAATACCATACCACGTTGAGTCCGGGTCTCAACTTTGTGATTCCTTATGTCGATGAAGTGGCTTATAAAGTGACGACCAAAGACATTGTATTAGACATTCCCTCTCAAGAAGTGATTACCCGCGATAATGCCGTTTTGCTTATGAATGCAGTGGCCTACATCAACATCACCACGCCTGTAAATGCCGTGTATGGGATTGAAAACTATACATGGGCCATTCAAAACCTAGTACAAACATCACTGCGTTCAATCGTTGGTGAAATGGATCTCGATGATGCGCTATCGTCTCGTGATCACATTAAAGCCAAACTTAAAGCAGCCATTTCGGATGATATTTCAGACTGGGGCATTACCCTCAAAACCGTTGAAATTCAGGATATTCAACCCTCTTCAACCATGCAAGCAGCAATGGAAGCGCAAGCGGCAGCTGAGCGTCAACGTCGTGCGACCGTGACCAAAGCCGATGGTGAAAAACAAGCAGCGATTTTAGAGGCAGACGGCCGTTTAGAAGCGTCTCGTCGTGATGCAGAAGCACAAGTCGTCTTAGCAGAGTCTTCTCAGCGTGCCATTGAAATGGTCACTTCGGCTGTGGGCGACAAGGAAATTCCTGTGGCTTACTTGTTGGGTGAACAATATGTCAAAGCGATGCAAGACATGTCTAAATCGAACAACGCTAAAACAGTGGTGTTACCAGCCGATATTTTAAGTACCATCCGCGGTGTTATGGGACGTAAAGACATCTAACTGATGCTTGGTTTGATTGAATGAGGACAGCTTTCGAGCTGTCTTTTTTATTGTGGTTGAGTAAAACTCAGGCCTCAAAGGAACAAGTATTAAACAAGAGGACATAGTATGTCCTCTTGTTTAATCTAAACACTGAAACTTAGCTTTGGCGAGCCAATAAAAACTGTGAAATCTGATTAAGTTCTGCTGCCGCATCCGTTGGGAAATAAGCCAAAGCAGCAAAGGCTTGATCATGCAAAGTCTTGGCATAGTCTTGTGCAGCCTCAAGTCCCATCAAAGCTGGATAAGTCGATTTTTCGACTTGCTCATCCTTCCCTGCAGTTTTACCCAGGACATCTGTATTTGAAATGATATCTAAAATATCGTCTTGCACCTGAAAAGCCAAACCAATTGCCTGCGCATATTCGCGTAACTTTGGAATCGCTTGATCGCAACCATCAAATACAGTCACTGCGGCCATCATCACCGCAGCAGAGATTAATGCACCCGTTTTATTTCGGTGGATATTTTCAAGTGCAGCCTGATCGACACGTTTACCTTCGGCTTGTAGGTCGAGGACTTGTCCACACACCATTTTAGAGCTCGCTGTCGCTAAAATTTGCATCTGCTTCAGTACAATACCCTGATCAACCACTGGGCCAGCATCAAACAGTCGACTACCTAAAATTTCAAATGCCATGGACTGCAAGATATCGCCCGCAAGCAAAGCCGTATCTTCACCATAAGCCACATGACAGGTCGGCTGACCACGACGTAAAAGATCATTGTCCATACACGGCAAATCATCATGTGCCAAGGAATAACAATGAATCAACTCCACAGCCACAGCGGCGCGGCGCACGGCAGCTGCATTATTGTTTGGATTTAAATGTGCCGTGGCATAGCACAGCGCAGGACGTACACGTTTTCCACCTAACATGACCGCATGATGCACAGCACTCTTTAACGGTTCCGGAATTGAAAAAGCATCAAGTGCCGTCAATAAATCATCGTGAATACGTTGTTGAGCCTGTTGGAGTGCATTTGCTGATACGTCGGTTAGTGCTGACACATTCGCCTCGAATAACAATAGGATAAATTAATCTGGTACTCAGTTTGCCTGAGCCGATCATTTGAAATGATCTGTTGGCATGATACTGCTTTCTGCCCGCTTTCTCTATGCCGAAAGCACAAACAAGGCACAGTATTCTATTAATTTTTGCAGACTAGGTGATAAGAATGACTTTTCTACTATTTCAAGCAACCATTACTCAAGAAAACAGACTCTAAATTCACGGCTCATGCTCTTAGTTATTTTAGCCTTCTTATCACAGACCTAGAGTTGACATAAAAAAGCCTCTACAGAAAGAGGCTTTTTACATAGCGTTAATCCAAGCTTTCCGCTGGAATACGCACCCAACCTTCCATCAACACGCGAGCACTACGACTCATGACAGCTTTTTTCACTACCCACTGACCCTTTTCTTGTATCGCTTGCGCTCCTACACGTAAGGTCCCTGAAGGATGACCAAAACGAACGGCTTCACGTGCTCCACCACCCGCAGCCAAATTGACCAAGGTTCCTGGTATCGCCGCTGCGGTACCAATGGCAACAGCTGCTGTCCCCATCATCGCATGGTGTAATTTACCCATAGAAAGTGCACGAACCAATAAATCGGTGTCTTGCTCTGTAATGGTTTTACCACTCGACGAGACATATTGTTTTGGCTTAGAAACAAAAGCAATTTTAGGCGTGTGTTGACGACTGGCAGCTTCAGAAATGTCTTGAATCAGCCCCATCTGTTTTGCACCATAGGCACGAATGGTTTCAAAACGCGCTAAAGCTTTAGTATCGCCATTAATTGCGTCTTGTAATTCACTCCCCGTGTAGCCAATGTCTTCTGCATTTAAGAAAATGGTCGGAATACCTGCATTGATAAACGTTGCTTGAAAGCGACCAATCTCTGGAACCTCTAAAGTGTCAACCAAATTCCCTGTTGGGAACATTGCACCACCATCTTCACCATCATCGGCTGGATCTAAAAATTCAATTTGCACTTCTGCAGCTGGGAACGTCACGCCATCAAGTTCAAAATCACCCGTTTCTTGAACTTGCCCCTGCGTAATAGGTACATGTGCAATAATAGTTTTTTGAATATTCACCTGCCAAATGCGGACTGTGCAGATGCCATTGTCTGGAATACGTGCAGCATCGACCAAACCATTTGAAATCGCAAATGAACCGACAGCAGCCGTTAAGTTGCCACAGTTTCCACTCCAGTCGACAAAAGGTTGATCAATCGACACCTGCCCAAATAAATAGTCGACATCATGTTCGGGCTGTTGGCTCTTCGCTAAAATCACCGTTTTACTAGTACTCGATGTTGCACCACCCATACCATCAATCTGCTTTGCATAAGGATCGGGGCTACCAATTACACGGAGCAATAACTGATCTCGAACGCGTCCAGCCTGTTGCGCGGCTTCTGGGAGATCATCTAGTTTAAAGAATACGCCCTTACTGGTCCCTCCACGCATATACGTTGCTGGAATTTTGATTTGCGGTGCAAAACTCATTTTTATTGAATCCTTCATATTTATCATTGTGTTAAGTCAAGCATGCTGATTTAACTTTGGTTCATCATACCTTTTTTCAATATCCATGCGTAACGTACAGGACTTTAGTCTAAGTAAGTATAAAAAAAACCATTTGTGAACGTCCGGTTTCCAAATAAAATTCCCGATTTGATAATTTAAATAAAATTAATATATTGATTCGTATGTTTTTTATTTACAATTTATTACATATTATTTTTCATATGAATAATAACTTTTTTTCATGAATTTTGAGCTACTATGCGATTTCATCGCGATCTATTACAATCGGAAACACTTATCCATTGTCGGGCTGAAATAACTTGAATAAAGAGTCGTCTCAACTTCAGCGTGGCTTAAAGAACCGTCATATTCAATTGATTGCCATGGGCGGCGCAATTGGTACTGGCTTATTTTTAGGTTCCGCACATGTGATTGAATCTGCTGGCCCATCCATTATTTTGGGCTATGCAATTGGCGGTTTAATTGCGTTTCTAATCATGCGTCAACTTGGGGAAATGATCGTTGAGGAACCTGTAGCAGGTTCTTTTAGTCATTTTGCAAACAAATACTGGGGCAAATTTGCAGGCTTTTTAGCTGGTTGGAACTACTGGATTCTATATGTTCTGGTGGCCATGACCGAGCTGACCGCTGTTGCGAAGTATATTAACTACTGGTGGCCTCATATTCCTGCGTGGGCATCTGTTCTCACCTTCTTTGTTATCATTACCTTAGTCAATTTAGGTAATGTGAAGTTTTACGGTGAATCAGAGTTCTGGCTAGCTATTATCAAAGTCACGGCCGTCGTCGCTATGATTGTATTTGGTCTTTATCTTTTGGCTACGGCAGGCGCAGATTCCACGGCTTCATTTAGCAACCTTTGGTCACATGGCGGTTTCTTCCCGCATGGCGTTGAAGGCCTCTTCTATATGCTTGCCTTCCTCATGTTTGCCTTTGGCGGTATTGAATTGATTGGTATGGCTGCAGCAGAAGCTGATAATCCACAAAAATCAATTCCTAAAGCAATCAACCAAGTGGTATTCCGTATCCTCATTTTCTATGTGGGTTCATTGACCATTTTGTTATCGCTTGTACCTTGGAATGAATTGCAACTTGGCGGCTTAGATAAGAGCCCATTTGTAATGATCTTCAGTCAATTAGGTATTGGTTGGGCTGCGCATTTACTGAATTTTATTATCTTGACTGCAGCACTTTCTGTATATAACAGTGGTATGTATGCTAACAGCCGCATGCTGTTTGGTTTAGCACAGCAAGGCAATGCACCTAAAATATTCAGTAAAACCAATAAGCAAGGCGTACCAATTCCAGCAGTCTTGTTTTCAGCATTGCTCATTTTCGGTTGTGTACTGTTGAATTATTTTGCGCCAGAAGATGCTCTCAGCAACTTAATTTACATCGTTGTTGGTGCTTTGGTATTGAACTGGGCCATGATCAGCTTAACTCATCTTCAATTTATGAAGGCCATGAAAAGCGAAGCGAAAAAACCATTATTTCCCGCACTTTGGTCGCCTTTCAGTAACTACCTTGTGCTTGGATTTATTGCTGTAGTGCTTTACATCATGTGGACTCAAGGTTTAAGCGGCGCTGTGATCATGATTCCAATCTGGATCGTATTAATGTTCGTTCTATACAAAATTCTGTATAGAAAAGCATAAAATATTCATTTTTAAATAGTTATTGTTTCGGCAATAACTATTTTTTTTGAGTAAAATCAGCTACATTAACCGCACTTTTGCGCTCTTAGCTTAACTGGATAGAGCAGTTGCCTCCTAAGCGACCGACGTGGGTTCGAGTCCCGCAGAGCGCACCAAATCCTTAAACCCATATGCGCTTATTTTCATCACTTCACATAAAAATCAACATGTAGCCTTTCTTAACTCTATACAACTTGATATAGCTTTAAATAATGAGTACCTAGCCTGATTCTATCAACTTTCAGGTACTCATTTTCATGGCTAAACTGTTCAAACTCCTTACAAATCCGCAGTATGCATCTGTAAAACAGCGAGATAAGGAGTACACTCTATTTGATGGTATGGATTAATATTACTCATTCTTACATCCGGCACAAAGACATAGCGCTAGCGAATAGCCACCAAAATTCTAGACACACATAACCATTTTTTAGTTATTTGATTCCATCAAGGGACATCAAGGAAAACCCCACCAACATTTAGAATGCTAAGGGCTTAAATATAGATTCATATTTCATCTTTGGAGGAGTTTATATTTTTTCTACTCCACTCCTATTACTTCCTTAGTCACTGTATTGTATGTACCTGAACTATACTCTCCCATAAGCTCACTATATGAAAATTCATATTGAGTGGAGCCCTCAGTGTATCGAACCAACCATCCCTCATCCTCAGAGTTTTTCAACTTTTGACATGCCGATATCATCTTCTTTTTAATAAAAATAAAGATAAGTTGCTCACTTTTTTCAGTATCGCAATTATTAGGAATTATGGTTCTATCTGCATTGTCTTCAAGTACAACAATGGATCGATATAAGTCATTATCATCAATGATAGCCCCAATTTGTACAGGAATATTTTCTGCAGAAGGACTCAGAACAACTTCATTTTTTCGAATTTCTGCTTTGTAACACCCAGCTAAAATCAAACAAAAGCTTAAGCTCCCAGCCAATAATATTTTTTCCATAATAATTTCCTAATTAGGTGCTTAATAAAATAAAAAATTATAGCTAGTAAAGTTTATTTCTATTGTGATGAATAACGAATCTCATCAAGAAAAATTTACTACCACCCTTTATTGAAAATAGGTATTAAAAAGAATTCAATACGGCCTACTAAGATGACCAATTGATATAGTAGGGTCACATTCTTCTAAATCACCAATCATTTTTCCAAACGAAACATCTATTATTATCATAATTGTATCTGTGTTCACTCATGCTTCAATTGGCTCAACTCTCAAATTTGCTGAAGGTAATGGAATTTCAGCAACAACAAAAGACTCTTTTGATGGTGATAGTACTTGACAACCAACTAAGAAAAATAGCGCCCAAGAAATTAAGATCAATATCATTTTAATAACAATATTTTGACTTTTTATCGATTATACAAGATTAGATCTTTATATGAATCCAAAGCCAAGACTCACATCGATATTCAAATAGCTGTTCTCAATAGATGCACGGAATGAACCAAATTTCATACCCAATTTTTCCCTTCTATTTTAGTCCTATAACACAGATTTCATCCTGAAATCTTGGTATAACAAAGCGCCCCTATTTTAAAAAATATTTTTATGAATAATATTAATTTAATTTATAGGTCAATCACTTACCAATTTTATTTATTGCGTAATTAAATTACGTATTGAATAATAATCTGGATCAAGTATGATGAATTAAAACTTCTACACTTGTTCACTCAACATTGAAAATGCTGCTGAACAGGTGCCCTATTTCAGACAAACGGATTTGTCTCTCTCGTTCTAGAATTGTAGCGACCAGTCCGTTGGCTCTGAAAGGAATCGTTAAAAAGATAAGCAATAGGATTGCTTAAAAAAGAAATGAGGACGTTGTATGAATGAATTAGCCAACCCATTAGAACTGTGTGGATTCGAATTTATTGAATTTGTTTCTAAAGATGGTCAGCTAGATGCGGTGTTTGAAACCATTGGGTTCAGCAAAGTGGCAAAGCATAAGTCTAAAAATGCGTATTTATGGCGTCAGGGCAAAATTAATATCATTCTAAATTATCAGCCTGAATCATATGCAGCTTATTTCTATAAAGAACATGGCCCTTCTGCCTGTGCAATGGGTTTCCGTACCAAGAATGCGGCAAAGGCATTTAAAAAGGCAATAGAAATTGGTGCAGAACCAATTTACAACCAAGTTGGCCCGATGGAGCTGAATATCCCAGCAATTAAAGGGATTGGCGGCTCTCCTATTTTCCTCGTCGATTGTGACATTTACCAAAATGACTTCATTTTCTTTGATGATGTACCCTCTCATCCTGTCGGCACAGGTTTATATGAAATCGACCATTTGACCCACAATGTGTATAAAGGCCGTATGCAGTATTGGTCTGATTTCTATGAAAAGATTTTTAACTTCCAAGAAATTCGTTACTTCGATATTAAAGGTGAATATACTGGCCTGACGTCCAAGGCACTCACGGCGCCAGATGGCAAAATCCGTATTCCGCTCAATGAAGATTCGGATAAAGGAAATGGTCAGATTGCCGAATTCCTCAATGAGTTTAACGGTGAAGGCATTCAGCATATTGCCTTCATTTGTGATGATCTGATCAGCACTTGGGACAAATTAAAAGCTTTAGGTGCCAAGTTCATGACACCTCCACCAAATACCTACTATGAAATGCTAGATGAGCGTTTGCCTAACCACGGCGAACCTGCCGATGAGCTACAAAAACGTGGAATTTTGCTGGATGGCAATACTAAAGACGGTAATAAACGCCTCCTGTTGCAAATTTTCTCTCAAAATATGTTAGGCCCTGTTTTCTTTGAATTTATTCAGCGTAAAGATGACGACGGTTTTGGTGAAGGCAACTTTAAAGCGCTATTTGAGTCGATTGAACGTGATCAAATTAAACGTGGCGTTTTAGATGTATCTAAAGCTTAAACGATTTCTAGAATTTCCCTGTACATATAGTTTTATGTACAGGGAAATTTAACTTTTGCGCAAGAACTATACTCGTAAAATTAAAGTCTGCTCCGATGACAATATAAAAATAACTAAACATCATCATGGTTCAGGGCTTTATCTCACATGGATGAAGAATAAAAATGCAGCATATTGAACAAGGAAACCTGAAAAAAGGTTTAAGTAATCGTCATATTCAGCTCATCGCCCTCGGTGGTTCTATCGGCACGGGGCTATTCCTCGGTATTTCACAAACCATCAAACTCGCAGGACCTTCTGTTATTTTAGGCTATGCCATCGCAGGCCTCATTGCCTTTCTCATGATGCGCCAACTCGGTGAAATGATTGTGCATGAACCCGTGAGTGGTTCTTTTAGTCATTTTGCTTATAAATACTGGGGCAAATTTGCGGGCTTTATGTCTGGCTGGAATTATTGGGTACTGAATATTTTAGTGTGTATGGCTGAACTCAGTGCTGTCGGCCTCTATATCCATTACTGGTGGCCTGATATTCCAACGTGGGTTTCTGCTTTGGGTTTCTTTATTTTCATTAATGTCATTAATTTACTGCACGTGAAATTATTTGGTGAAATGGAATTTTGGTTAGCCATCATTAAGGTCGTGGCAATTATTGCCATGATTGCTTTTGGTAGTTACTTGTTGGCCAGCGGTAGTGGTCATAGCCAGTCTAGCTTACAAAACTTATGGCAGCTCGGTGGCTTCTTCCCCAATGGTATTACAGGTTTAGTGATGGCTATGGCCATGATTATGTTTGCTTTCGGTGGAATTGAACTGGTGGGCATTGCAGCAGCAGAGACAGATAATCCTCAGAAAACTCTCCCAAAAGCCGTCAATCAAATTGTTTACCGCGTCTTGTTGTTTTATATCTTGAGCCTAGTCGTAATTTTGTCACTTTATCCATGGAATATGATGGCTGAAGGCGGTAGTCCTTTTGTATTGATTTTCGACTCTTTAGGCAGCCAGACCGTGGCCGCTGTTTTGAATTTTGTGGTTTTGACTGCGGCTGTTTCTGTCTATAACAGCACCAATTACTGTACCAGCCGAATGCTGCTTGGTCTGGCACAACAAGGCAATGCCCCAAAATTTTTAAGCAAAATTAATCCGCGTGGTATTCCTGTAAATGCCATTATGGTTTCAGCTTTCTTTACTTTAATATGTGTTCTGATTAACTATTTATTTCCTGAAAAAGCATTTAACTTACTCATGATGCTGGTCGTAGCGGCTATTGTGATTAACTGGGTCGTGATTTCTTATACACATTTAAAGTTTAAAAAAGCCATGAATCGTATGCAGGTAAAAACTCACTTTCCAAGTGTGGCCTATCCATTTACCAATTATTTATGTATTGCCTTCATGGCGAGTATTCTGCTCATTATGAGTCGTAGCCCAGATATGCAAATTGCAGTTCTCATGATTCCAGTCTGGATTGCGATTTTACTGACGGCTTACCTCTTTAAACGGAAGCAAGAAGATCATGTTGCGTTGCTTGAAAAAAGTAAAATCACTTCCTTACCAGAAGCGTAATATCGTATTTATCATATTAGGATGTATTCATGTTTCAACATATTGATGCCTATGCAGGTGACCCGATTCTTTCTCTGATGGAGGAATTCAGCAAAGATACGCGCCAGAATAAGGTCAATCTCAGTATCGGACTTTATTATAATGAAGATAATATCGTGCCGCAGCTACAGTCGGTTCAAAAAGCCTATACTCATTTAATTCCTGACTATGACAAAGTCCGAGTCTATTTGCCGATGGATGGGCTCAAGAGCTTTAATCAGGCTGCACAAGAACTCATTTTCGGTCAGGCGAGCCCTGCCCGTCAGCAAGGGCGTATCGTCACCATTCAGACTTTGGGTGGTTCTGGTGCACTCAAAGTGGGTGCAGACTTCTTGAACAAATACTTTCCGCAGTCTGAAATCTGGGTCAGTCAGCCGACTTGGGAAAACCATATTGCGATCTTTAATGGCGCTGGTGTTCAAACCCATTTCTATCCGTATTACGATGCGGACACCCATGCCGTAAATCTAAGTGCGATGCTAGATACCTTAAAGCAGCTACCTGCTCAAAGTATCGTACTACTGCATCCTTGCTGTCATAACCCAACAGGTGCAGATTTAGCACCTCACGAATGGGATCAAGTGATTGAGGTTCTAAAAGCAAATGACTTGATTCCTTTCTTGGACATGGCCTATCAAGGCTTTGGTCAAGGCTTGGAGCAAGATGCTTATGCGATACATGCGCTAGATCGGTCTGGTATGAACTTTATTGTCAGCCATTCTTTTTCCAAGATCTTTTCCTTATATGGTGAGCGCGTTGGTAGCTTGAACTTTGTCTGTGATGACGCAAACATTGCCCAAAATGTATTGGGTCAGCTTAAAGCGACAGTCCGCCGCATTTATTCTAGCCCAGCAGCCAACGGTGCGTTATTGGTGAGTCAGGTATTAAATGATACAGCCTTGTCTCAGTTATGGCAGTCTGAATTAGAAGAAATGCGTCAGCGCATTCTACTGATGCGTCGCTTACTTGAGGACAAACTCAGTCAAGCTTTACCAGATATGGACTTTAGCTATCTGACCCAGCAACAAGGCATGTTTAGTTATACAGGCTTAAGTGCAGAACAGGTCGATTTGCTGAAACAAGATTATGGTATTTATTTAGTCCGCAGCGGCCGTATGTGTACTGCTGGCCTAAATTTAAACAATATTGATTATGTGGCTGAGTCGATGGCAACTGTGCTTAAAGCTGCAAGTTCCACTGAGTCTGTGCTTGCTTAAAATATATCATGTTCACTTAGGCTTCTCACTCTAGGGTTAGAAGCCTTTTTTATAGTTATTATTCGGAACTTGAATCAAGGCAACCTAAGTCTACGGGTTTCAGCTTAGCTATCTATTTCATTCCCCCTTTCTTTTAGACAGTGCGGCAAAAAAAATCAAATATTTCGACTGTCTGACTCCACAACCCCATAAAAAAATCCACCAGAGGGTGGATTTAAAACTTAATTCATCTTTTCAATGTAATCGACGCTTTTATATGGCAGCAGTTGGACGAAATAAAGCATCGATCTGACGCTGTACGCCAAGTACATAATCAATTGCTTGCTGCATTTGTCCTTCAGGTAACTGATCTTCTGTGCCAATACAAGTAATGACATGATCCAGTTGCTGCGTGAAATTAAAGACTGGAATACTAATCGCATTGATCCCAGCCATCATATCTCCTGTGACTGAAGCATAACCTTGACTCAGGATTTTCGCTTTCAGCTCTAAAAAATCTTCCCAATTTGCAGGATACTGCTCTGGTTTAGCGCTACTTTCCCATTCTTTTTCCAATAATGGCTTGATGATGTGCTCAGGCTGATAGCAGGCATGCAAGCGCCCTGTCGCAGATTTCAGCAGAGGCATGCGTGAACCGACTCGAGTAATAATATTAAAGACATGGTTAGATTCTAGAGACTGAACCACGACCGCGCCATCGGCGAACCATTTACTCACATGAATACTGCAATTCAGATGTTGCTGAATGTCCTGAATATAACGCTGGCTTAATTCCAACATATCTGTTCGTTTGAGTGCATTCACCCCAAAAGCATGTGCACGCTCACCTAAGCTATAACGCCCATCATTTAATTGCTGAGCATAGCCTTTACGAATCAAGCTCACCACATAACGGTGTACTTTAGCCGGATGCATGGATAAAACTTCGGACAGCTCTTTTAACATCATCGGTGCATTATGTACGGTCAATGCATCCAATACAGTTAATCCAACTTCCAGAGACTGAACCCCTCCCTGTATTTTTTCTTCCTCAACACTCATCGCTTTACCCTGCATAGCTGCATTAGTTTTCATAACTCCATCGCTGAATTGTACTACTTAAATCAAAAATGTGAGCCATCTAAACCTGACTCTCTCATTCAGAGTAGTATAGCTTAACAATTTACACTATTCATAAATAAATTATTTATTGCGTAATTTTAAAATATAAGTATGATTCTATCTAGAACTTAAATTTTCCACGGAAAGGATCAATATCCATGAGCAAACGCTTGAAGTCATTTGTTGAAATTGCTGCACATTCAGATTTCCCGCTAGAAAACCTGCCTTATGGCATTTTTAGTGAAAAACACAATTCGCAGCCTCGTGCCGGCGTGGCACTTGGAGAATGGGTGGTTGATCTGGCGGTACTGGAAGCGCATGGTTATTGCAAACAGGCAGATGGCAAACTGCTCTTTAATCAACCGACATTGAACACGTTTATTGAATCAGGTAAAGCCAATTGGTCTAAGGTCCGCGCAGAATTACAAGCTTTGTTGTCCTCAGATAATTCTGAACTTCGTGACAATCAGGCCCTGCGTGATCAGGTTTTCTTCAAACAATCAGACGTTAAAATGCATATGCCTGTACACATCTCAGGCTATACTGATTTCTATTCATCTAAAGAACATGCCACCAATGTCGGTTGCATGTTCCGTGACCCGAAAAATGCGCTGCTGCCCAACTGGTCAGAACTCCCTGTTGGTTATAACGGTCGTGCCAGTTCGGTCATTGTGAGCGGCACTGACATTGTCCGTCCATCAGGACAAATCAAGCTGCCAGATTCAGAACGTCCCGTATTTTCTGCTTGCCGTAAACTCGACTTTGAACTGGAAACTGGTTTTATCGTAGGTAAATCAAGTCAGCTAGGTCAACCTGTTCCAATTGAAAACGCTTGGGATCATATTTTCGGTATGGTGCTGTTTAATGACTGGTCTGCTCGTGACTTGCAGCAATGGGAATATGTGCCACTTGGTCCGTTTAATGCCAAAACTTTTGCGTCGTCTATTTCACCTTGGATTGTGACGCTGGAAGCACTTGAGCCATTTAAAACCAGTTCGCCTGAACAAGAGCCGAAACCTTTGGCTTATCTGCGTGAAGACAACAGCAGCAATAGTTATGACATTCATCTTTCGGTTGAAATTCAGCCTGAGAATGACGACAAAAGTGATGTGATCTGCAAAACCAACTTTAAATATATGTACTGGTCCATGGCTCAGCAGCTAACTCACCATACGATTGCGGGCTGTAACTTACAGGTCGGTGATTTGATGGGTTCAGGGACCATTTCAGGACCAACCCCAGATTCTTATGGTTCATTACTCGAAATCACATGGAATGCCACCAAACCTTTAACGCTATCAAATGGCGAACAGCGTAACTTCATTCAAGACGGCGATACCATTATTATGAAAGGCTATTGCGAAAAAGATGATTTGCGGATTGGTTTTGGTGAAGTCAGCGGCAAAATTATGCCAGCACTGGATTTTGGTTTTACCCAATAATTGCAGACTAGGATGTTGCCCATGAAACTGTATACCTATTTTCGAAGTTCTGCAGCTTACCGAGTTCGTATTACCTTGAATTTAAAAGGTCTGGCTGCTGAACATGTCCCTGTGCACTTAGTCAATAATGGCGGCGAGCAGCATAGTGAAAGCTATCGTCAGATCAATGCGAGTGAGCTAGTCCCAACATGGACGGAGCAAGATTTTGTTCTGACTCAATCACTAAGCATTCTTGAATATTTAGAAGAAAAATTCCCAGACATAGCCCTGCTCCCTCAAGACTTGCAGCAGCGTGCTTTGATCCGTGCATTTAGTTTGAATATTGCCTGCGACATCCATCCGCTCAACAACCTACGGGTACTTCAGTATCTGACGGGTACATTGGAAATAGGTGATGAGCAGAAAACAGCTTGGTATAAGCACTGGGTTTTAACGGGCTTTAAAGCCCTTGAAGCACAACTGGAACAGTCAAATGGCAAATTCTGTTTCGGCAATCAGCCTACCCTAGCGGATTGCTGCCTGATTCCACAAGTCTATAACGCTCTACGTTTTAACCTTGATTTATCCGACTATCCAAAAATTTGTTCGATCTATACCCATTGCAACAGTTTAGAGGCCTTTCAACACGCTGCACCTGAAATGCAGCCTGAAGCCGCTTAAGTTTTTTATAAGGATATAAAAATGACCATTCAAATTGAAAAAATTCACCACGTGGCCTATCGTTGTAAAGATGCCAAAGAAACGGTGGAATGGTACAAAAAAAATCTAAATATGGATTTCATTCTCGCCTTTGCTGAAGACCATGTCCCTTCAACCAAAGCCTTTGATCCCTATATGCACCTCTTCCTAGACGCAGGAAATGGTAATGTTCTGGCTTTCTTTGAACTGCCAACCCAGCCTGAAATGGGCCGCGATGAAAACACCCCAAAATGGGTGCAGCACATTGCACTCAAAGTCAAAGACCGTCAGGCACTGATTGATGCTAAAGAACACCTAGAAGCCAATGGCATAGAGGTCTTGGGCATTACCAATCATGGTATTTTCCACTCAATTTATTTCTTTGATCCAAATGGTCATCGTTTGGAACTGGCCTATGACGATGAAAAAGCGCCACAAAAAATTGCCATGATTACAGAACAAATGAAATATGACATGCTGGAAGAATGGAGCAAAACCAAACGCGCACCGCAGCATACGCACTTCCTACATGCAGATGAATTAAGCCAAAACTCTCGTACCGCCAAAGTAGACGCTTAAGTCTGGCGGAAGTTGTGCTGATGGTGAATGCCTTAGAGGCAACTTCAACGATACTTTTTAAAAATGCAAAGCAGCTTCGGCTGCTTTTATGATTTAAATAGATAGGATTTCTTATTTTAATTAGCTACTTAGAGTACCTTAAATCTCCTATCAATCATCAATAATTGCTTTCCATTTGCTTCACGGCGAATCCTATTTCCGTCCTCATCCGTATCGAATCAAATTGTTCATGCATGAAACCTGTCTATGCATCCCTTTAAACTTATAGGTTTAAGCACCAGTCAAATAGGCAGCAATTTCATCAGCCGCAGCTCTTGCTGTTCTGGACACTCCAATTAAAGTCGCCGATGCCATGCCTGTCCACTCACCATAGCCAACCAACCATAAGTTATTTACTTTCATTGAACGCCCATTATGAACAGCAACCGTTTGATCAGGCTCTACCACACTAAGACCTCTTAAATGATTAAGTGCAGGGTTAAATCCTGTACACCAAATGACAGCATCTACCACTTGTGTTGAACCATCAGCCCAAATAACCGAATGCTCAGCAAATGCTACAAAAGGCTCTCGACTGTGCAAAACTCCTCGTGTTCTTGCCTCTTTGACACTGTCAATCATGACAATATCTCCCAACCCACCTGCGAGCTGTTCCAAACTCCGACCTTCCTGTTGTGCTTTTAAACGCTCCGTTGCACGAAGAAACAAGACCCGCCCATCCACATCATCTGATAAAAATGCTGGTGCTGTCGTCGTGACCCAAGTCGTTTCTGCCACTTTTGAAACTTCGGCAAGAATTTGTGCGCCAGAGTTGCCACCTCCAACCACGATCACTTTTTTATTGATGAAAGGCTCTGGATTTACGTAATGAGCTGAATGTATTTGTATCCCTTCAAATCGCTCATGTCCTTCATAATGTGGAATATAAGGTTGACTCCATGTTCCTGTAGCACTGACCACAGCCTTTGCCCGCCAATATTGATCTCCAGCATACACATCTAAATAGTCATCTTCTTGTTCAATATGATCCACATGAACTGGCCGAATAATCGGAAATTGATAGCGTTGCTCGTATGCAGACAAGTAGTCAATCACTTCATTTCGCGTTGGGTAGATTTGCTCAGTTGTTGGCATCATCCAACCCGACAACGAACTCCACGTATTAGGAGAAAAAAGACGTAGTGACTGCCAAGCATGGAGCCATGCACCACCTGCCTGAACTGGGTCATCCAAAATAACAAATGGAATTTTCTTACGTTTGAGGAAATAAGCTGTAGCAAGGGCTGCCTGACCACCACCAATAATGACTACATCGATTTCTGCTTGTAATTGAGCCAAAGTATCGCTCCCATTCTTTATTATCATAATCAAACTTAAAAACCCAGCCGGCTCAACAGACTGGGCTTATTTCATACAATTTTCAAGCGTTTAAATGAGCTTTTCAAATGCTCAATTGATCAAGATACTTTTCAACATCTTTGATCATCTAAAAATTTATAAGCTACGTTGATTGACACGCTTAGATAATTCTTCTGCCGACTCTTTTCGTTCTGAATAACGGTTTGTGAGGTACTGACTCTGCCCACGCGTCAGCAGAGTGAATTTATACAACTCTTCCATCACATCAACAATTCGATCATAGAAAGCTGAGGGTTTCATTCGTCCATCTTCTTCAAACTCTAAAAAAGCTTTAGGAATAGAGGATTGATTTGGAATGGTGATCATGCGCATCCAACGGCCTAAAATACGCATTTGATTAACACTATTAAAAGACTGCGAACCGCCACTCACCTGCATGAGCGCCAAAGTCTTGCCTTGGGTTGCACGAATCGCACCACCTGCCAGTGGAATCCAATCAATTTGCGATTTAAAAATTGAACTCATGGAGCCATGACGCTCCGGCGAACACCATACCATCCCTTCTGCCCATGCGAGTAGGTCATGCAACTCTTTAACTTTGGGATACTCAGTGTCCGCATCTTCAGGTAAAGGCAGCCCTTTAGGATGAAAGATTTTAACTTCTGCACCAAACTGCTCCAAAATACGCCCAGCTTCCATCACCGCCAATTGGCTGTATGAACGCTCACGGTTAGAACCATACAGCAGTAAAATACGGGGTGGATGATCCAACTCTTTAGCTTGTACCTTTTCTAAAGTCGGTTGATCCAAAAGATTCATATCTACATTTGGGAGAGTCATAGAAATTACACCTCTTCTTTAAAAAACTTTTTTCTAAGCCACAAAGAAACACTGACTAAAGCAATCAACACTGGTACTTCAACCAGTGGACCAATTACAGTAGTAAACGCCACAGGTGAAGCTAAACCAAAAGTTGCAATGGCTACAGCCAGCGCCAATTCAAAATTATTTCCCGCAGCAGTAAAAGAAATGGCTGTGGTTTTAGGATAGTCATTCCCCATCCACTTACTCATAAAGAAGCTGATGAAGAACATCACGATAAAGTAAATCGTCAATGGAATCGCAATACGCATGACATCGAGTGGCAAGCTCACCACATCGTTTCCTTTCAGGCTAAACATCGCCACAATCGTGAATAATAAAGCCAACAGACTCAGCGGACCGATCTTCGGTAAAAAGACATGTTGATACCAATCCAAACCTTTAGCTTTCACTAGAGTGAATCGCGTCATAAAGCCAAGGAAAAATGGAATTCCCAAATACACTAGTACCGCATGGGTAATCGTCCAGAAATCGACATTGATTACCTGTCCTGCAACACCAAAATAAGGTGGTAAGAAGGTCAAGAACAACCAAGCATAGGTACTGAAAAATAAAATTTGGAAGATACTGTTAAATGCCACCAATGCAGCAACATATTGGTTATCCCCACAGGCCAAACCGTTCCACACCAAGACCATCGCAATACAACGAGCCAGTCCTATCAGGATTAGGCCTGTCATATATTCTGGATAGCTATGCAAAAAAATAATGGCTAATGCAAACATCAGAACAGGTGCGATGAGCCAGTTTTGTACTAAGGATAGCGTCAGCGTTTTCTTATCTTTAAACACCTGTGGCAAAGCTGCATAGTCCACTTTTGCTAATGGTGGATACATCATCAGAATCAAACCAATCGCAATTGGAATATTAACGGAATCCACACTCATTTTATCCAATGCCACTGAAGCTTGTGGAAAGAACACGCCTATCGCAATTCCCAACGCCATGGCAATAAAAATCCATAGCGTGAGGTTACGATCTAAAAATGACAGTCTTTGTTGAGCCATGATGATCTCATTTAATCTGCGAAATTTGATGGATTGCAGCAATCAATTCAGGACGAGACATGTGCGCTGTATCGAGTGCCAACAATGCATCTAAACGACGATTAATATGGTCTACAGTCACTTGGAAAGCTTTGAGCTTCTCTTCTTTCGGCAAGTCTAAATGCGAAGGATCAGCCAAACCCCAATGTGCTTTGATTGCACCACCTAAATAAAGTGGGCAAGCTTCCTGAGCGGCTGAATCACAAACCGTAATCACTACGTCAGGTTGATATTGTTCACAATCATCAATGGTTTTACTCCACAAACCATCTGTTGAAAGACCAAGATTTTCTAAAGTTTCAATCGACAGTGGATGCACCTGTCCTGATGGCTTACTGCCCGCACTATAGGCTTTCCAACCCTCTGGAGCACGACTGTTGAAAAGCACTTCGGATAAAATGCTACGACAGCTATTCCCCGTGCATAAAAAAAGAAATTTCATATTGTTCTACTCGCAATAACTATTAATTTGCGAAAAAGGGCGTTCAATTTGGGGCTGTAAGTCAGCATTTTTGAGGGTATTTAAGACGTCTACGCACCAAGTGGGTAAATTAGGATTGAGACTGTAATAGACCCATTGCCCTTGACGTCGATCTTGTAAAAGACCTGAAGAACGCAGTAAGGCTAAATGCCGCGAAATCTTAGGTTGGCTGAGTTGTAGTTTTTCAGTCAAATCACAAACACACTGTTCATTATTTCCAAGAACCAACATGACGATATTGAATCGCGTTTCATCCGCTAAACATTTAAAAAAATTGATTTGATCCATACTTTCACTCACTCATACTTCTGGATATAACAATACTCACAGATACCCATCACATATTTATTTTAATCGCTGCCCATTTTCATCCAGCACTTGTTCACCATCTTCTTTAGTGAAAGCACCCTTTTGTGGGAGTGGCAGAATTTCTAAAACCAGTTCTGACGGACGACTTAAACGAGTTCCTAGTTCAGTCACCACGAATGGGCGGTTAATCAAAATTGGATACTGAAGCATAAAGTTAAGCAATTGATCTTCAGTCCAATCCTCACGGCCCAACTCGAGATCACGATAAGGATCAACATTCTTACGAATCGCTTCTCTCACCGTTAAACCTGCATCCGCAATCAGCTGAATCAGTTCATTTTTAGATGGAGGTGTTACAAGATATTCAATCACTTGAGGTTCAATATTGGCATTACGAATTAATGCCAATGTATTACGTGATGTACCACATTCAGGGTTGTGATAAATCTTAACTTTTGGAATAGCAGACATTTGCTCAAACTCAATTGAATCTTTATACATATTTATATATGAATAAACATATATATGCAATTCCATATTTAAAGAATAAAAAATGATCTTTTTTGAATATATCGTGATCGAATGAGCATGTTAAAATTAGATAAAATACAAGATTTAGAGGTCAAGCTATGGAAACAGTCATGATTACTTTGATCTTAGTTATTATTTTGATTTTACTTGTCATATTTTATAAAAAGAAAAAATAAACGATGGCTTTTGGATTTATGGATAGGCTCCGTAATAACCTAAATCATTCATTGATCTGTGAAAAGGTAAGAGAGCTTTTCGCTCTCTTCTTAGCTTAGGAATTTCTGAATCATAGCCCATCAAATCAGCAACACCCTCTAACACTGTCATACAGCGTTAGAGGGATAATGATCTCAAGATTGTATTGCTTCGGCTGTCTAATTTGCCCTATTAGGCACCATCACCAGCCCAACCCATCTCCACTTTTTTTTAAGCATTACTTAATGCACTGGCTAAATCCCCACTGCCCTTCAAGTCAGACACCTGTCCGTCCAAAGGCTGACTAAATTCGATACGCTGAATCTTTGCTGCCCGCTCTGCGGAGAACACCGGGATTTGGCTCATCGCAAATTCAGACAGTGCGGTAATGGTCAGTGAGGGATTCACACCTAAATTTCCAGGTACAATTGAACCATCTAATACGCGTAAATTTTGATAACCAAAGACTTGACCGGTGAAGTCCACAACGCCATTCGACTTGTCATTGCCCATCGCGACACCACTCATAATATGTGCTGTCGTTGGCGTTCCCAGTAAAATTTCAGTAAGTGCAGAACCTGGCTCTCCACCCAACTTTTGTGCAATCATTTTAGTGGCTTCTTCAGCCGCTGGGAATGAAACGGTGAGTGGCGTGTCCCCTTCTTTTTGCACAGCAGTGATACTATTTTTGAACAGTCGATACCACTTTCTACGCCATTCAAAATGAATGAATGCTTCAGACTTTTGCATTACCAATAAAATGATCGAATCTTTGGCTTTACCCTTATAACGCAGTACTTTAAAGGTTTTTAAGGGATGTAACAGTGTATTGAACACAAACTTCATAAAGCGCATAAAGCCCTGACCGGTCACCATCGGCACGTATGGAATATAAATCCATGAAGCATCCGCACCTTCAGGGAAACGTGTGACCTCGATATTGGTATCTGCATCGACCGAAATAAAAGAGCTGATTGCCACCCCATCATCCAGTTTTTTTCCTGTGTTGTTTACTGTGGTCAGGGTTTCCGAATTCGTCCGAACTTCCTGTCCCAGCAATGAAGAAATATTGGGTAAAGTCTTATGCTGATCACGCATTTTTAACAACATCGGTACCGTACCCATCACCCCTGCAGATAACACTACCCCACGACTGTGCAAACTATACTGATGAACTTGTTTCCCAAGGGTTTCTTTGACTATTACTTCGTAACCTGCGCTACCATCTTCATTCAGTGCTGTAATTTTCACCACTTCTGAACTTGGACGAATTTCAACGCCATTACGCTCAGCAAAATACAGGTAATTTTTCATGAGGGTATTTTTGGCATTATTACGACAGCCCAGCATACAACTGCCACAATAAATACAGGAGTTACGATCTGGTCCATCTCCATTGAAATACGGATCTTTCGCTACTTGTCCTTCCTGACCGGCTACTTGCGAAAAGAAGACCCCCGTATTCACCGTTTTAAATGAATTTGCATATCCAATTTCACTCGCAACTTCTTTTAACGTGTCGTCTGCAATATTGGTATAAGTATTATTCGCTGTACCTAACATGCGTTGAGCGAGACCATAAAACGGCTTTAAGGTTTCTTTCCAGTCTTTACGAATCTTGGTCCACGCCTCGGACTCAAAAACAGCATCAGGTGGAATTAAATGTACATTGGCATAAATTTGTGAGCCCCCACCGACACCTACCCCATGCAAAATGGTGGTTTTACTGGTGAAAGTTAATTGCATCGTACCTCTGAATCCCAGTTCAGGACGCCACAAATAGTTTTTGGTGTCTAAATTGGTGGTTGGAAAATCCTTATCTTCACGGTGTAAGCCTTTCTCCAAAATCAGGACTTTATAGCCTTTTTCACTAAGGCGTAAAGCACTGACCGATCCACCAAAGCCTGAGCCAATCACGATTTGATCAAAATCAAAATCAAAATCTTTATTATTCATACTATTAACTCCTTTAATAGTTTTATTTTTCTGTTTTTAAATACACCAACCCCTTCACTTCAAAATATCCATCTTGAAGTAAAAAGTGATGTTGAGGTTTTAAAATTTAGGCGCTTATGACTTCATCCGAATCAATAAATTCAGCAGCCAATTGGCAAATTTTCCGTAAGGCGGCGCGAGAAACTTCAAGCTCGAAAAACCCGCCTGATAAAACACAGGGCGCATTTTAGAAAAAGTCAAAAAGCCTTCATAACCATGATAGTGCCCCATGCCACTGGGGCCGACCCCACCAAAGGGTAAGTCATGCTGCCCAACATGAAATAAGGCATCATTGACCGAAACCCCGCCCGACATAACTCGGCTGATATAAAATTCGACTAAGCTTTTATTATTGCTAAATGGATAAAAGGCCAATGGACGATCACGCTGAACAATATAGTCAACCACATCTTCAGGCTTTTGGTAGGTTTTGACCATCAAGATCGGGCCAAAGGTTTCACGCGTATCAATTTCCATCTCATCATTACTGTTCAACACCAAAGTCAGTGGAAATTTTCGTGTCACAGCCTCAGGCTCTTGCTGATTTAAATTAATCAAACTGGCCCCTTTGGCTTCAGCATCTGCCAAGCTATGTACTAAGCGCTGAAATGCGCGCTCATCAATCACAGAAGTATAATCTTTGCTATGAATATCAGGCACATGTTCCTGCACCCACGCTGCCGCGGCTTGAATAAAAGTTTGTAACTTCGACTCATGTACAAATAAATAATCGACATTGGTACAAATTTGTCCCGCATTAAACTGTTTCACAAACATAATGCGTTCTACAGCTTTATCGATAGGATATTCAGGATCAATCACCGCAGGAGATTTACCACCCAGCTCCAAAGTCACTGGCGTCAAGTTTTGTGCTGCAGCAGCCATGACTTTACGCCCTGTCGCACCAGAGCCAGTAAACATCAAGTGATCAAACGGCAGTTTTGAAAATGCGATGCCCACTTCACCAGTCTCATCGAAAATCTGTAATTTTTCTGCATTAAAGTATTTGGGACTTAACTCCATCAGTAATTCAGCCAAATATCTTGAATTTTCAGACATTTTAACCATAGCCGTATTTCCCGCAGCAAATACGGCTGACAACTGTGAAAACATCAAATTGATGGGGAAATTCCACGGCACAATAATTCCAATCACCCCCAGTGGCTGAGGAATTACGCGGTTCTTCGCACCAAAATACAAGCTATGATCGACATGTCTTTTTTGTACTTTAGTCCACTGTTTCAAGTGTTTGATGCTGCCGTTAATATCATCTGTGACCGTAATAATTTCTGCCAGTAAGGTTTCATGACGTGAACGATTGCCATAATCGCGATTCAGGGCTTCAATAATTGCTTCACGGTGATCATTAATCAGCGCTTTTAAATTCAGTAAATGTTGCTTGCGTTGCGCAATCGTTTCAATGCCTTGTTGATGAAAGCTTTTGCGCTGCAATTGAAAACAATCATGTAGTGTCTGTTCTATTACTGTTTGCTCGACATGAGGCTGAACCGTAAGTTGCATATGCTTTTCCTTTCACGGCTAAAAATGGTGATTTAATACTTCTTTTCTATGTTGGTTGAGATAATCTCTTATCCTACTTTAACAAATGGCTTGAATTATGCTTGACTTTTTAGGACACTAAATTGATCTTTTAGGACAACACGGAATGTTGTGATGGGAAGTTATATTCGTGCAGCCAGCCTCGGCGGTTTTGAAGACTTAGTCCGTAGTTATGGCATCAACCCTATAGAAATCTTGAAAGAGATCGGGATTTTACCTGCTTTACTCCGTGATCCAGATTCATTTATTCATTATGATCATTATTTAAATTTATTGGAAAAAGCGGCCTTAGCCTGTCAGGATGATTGCTTCGGTTTAAAACTCGGCGCACTCCAAAATATTAGCACAATCGGTTTGATTGGCGTCTACATGTCCCGACAAACGACCATACTTGAAGCCTTAAGCGTGGCGCAAAAGTATGTCTATTTACATGCTGAAGGCATTGTCTTCCACGTCTCGCAACATAATGCTCTGCTCTGTAAGCTGAACTTTGTGCGTTTAAGTGAATACAACACCGATGTACCACAAAAATCACAACTGGCCATTTGCCTTGTCGCAAATATTTTAAAAGATTTGATTGGCCCACAGTGGCATGCAGAAAAAATTTGCTTCAAGCAAAAAGCACCACAAAAAGGTGCTCAAACTTTCCAAGCACATTTTTCATGTCAGATAGAGTTTGAAACCGATGAAGATGCGCTTTATTTTCCCGCAAGCTTTTTAAGTTATAAACCCTATAATTTTAATGAAGATGCCTTCAATCAACTGATCGTACAACAGCTTGAAACACAAAGCAGTACCAAAACTGAAGATAATACGGCACTGATAGAGAGTTCAGTCCGCATGCTGATGGCAACAGGAGACTGCAGCATTGAAAATATCGCACTCTGTATGGGCATGCATCCGAAAAAGCTTCAGCGCGTTTTAAAAATGCAAGGAACAACCTATCGAGATATACTTGAAAATGTCCGAAAGAAAGAAGCGCTTCGTATGCTTGATACAGATAATGTGAGTTTGACGGATATTGCTCTACAGTTGGGCTATGCAGAGTTATCTATTTTTAGTCGCAACTTTAAAAGTTGGTTTGGCGTTCCTCCAACCGAGTTAAGAGACAAAAGTCGAAGCCATATTGTATGACTTCTGGTTTTGCTACTTCGTTAAATAAAAAGTACCCAACGAATTCAAGCATATAGTTTAAATCCATTGAATGTCACTCTAATCAATACAGACTCAATTGATTATTTCGGGAAAACAAAGGATGCGACCAAACGTGCCCCCCAACCTTTCGGGCTGCCGTCAGTATCATCAACCCAATATCGAGCACCACCGCCCACACTAATCGCCTGACCATTTAGGCGAATCACTTTGGTCACAGTCAAGTTGACAGGAACTGTGGCTTCTTCTGCATTCCAGTCATATGTCGTTTCAGTATTCAATGCCACCGTCGTACTATTTGGATAAGTGTAACTAATAAAAGGTTGCACAAAGGTACTACTGATCGCCTCAACATCATCTTCATGCTCTACTCCCCAAATATGGTTTGCCAATGCACCAAATGTCCAACCGTGACTTTGCTTCAAAACGACAAAAGTCGGGCCAGCACCGTATTGATCCGCACCCAAGGCCTTTTCAGAAGCGGTTGGAAATAGAAAGGCAGGACCTACGCCCCATGTAATCCCACTGTCCGATGTTTTTGAAGGAGAAAAGAATAAACTTTGTACAATGTCACCCACGCCCCAATCATCATCACGCCCCTCTTCATTATAAATTTGATAATTTAAGGGTAATACAGTACGAGAGATCAGATTCCAATTTTCATTTAACTCAATCGGGATAACGGGCTGAATATTGAGTTGATAACGTTCAATATTTTCTGCCGCACCAATGTTTTCATCATAATTTAATTGAAATGGCACACTGACCAAGTTCGCGACAGGATTTGATAACTGTTGGGCCAAATCTGCACCATCGTCGGCATAAGCCTGAGAAGCTCCTAATCCTCCCAAAATGCTAAGAAGAAGTAAGCCTTTTATTGCTCTAGGATTGAAAGAAAAATTATTCATGTACTTATCGCATCCTTCTAATCATTTATAGTTCACAGTAGAGCGATAGCGAACTAAAACTCTAACTTTTTTAATGAATTATGCTTTTAACGGTATAACAAAACTACAGCTTAATTTAAGCCAAGATTGAGTGCTGATTACACCGCTTAATGACCACCTATCTTCATTCATCTATATTTAAAACTAAAGATTTTTGTTCTTAACATTTGATTCAAATTTATATGTTTTTTATAACACAACGCAATATAACCGCAACAATTATCATTGCTGTTGTAGACAATATTAATCATGTAAAAAACAATAACTCGATCTTCTAAATAAAAATAATCGATAAATGATCTACAAAATATAATTTTGTATTATAAAGCAGCAAAGAAAAACCGTGATAAGCATCACAAAAAAGATTTATTACCACACTCAATTGAATAATTTTTAACCAAAAAATAAATTTTATATTTCAAATTATATAGTTATATTTTTCAAAAACTTAAATCTTAAAAGTGCATTTTTTTAGTATAAAAACTCTATTATGATTACTTTTTGAACTGATTAGTTATATCTAGAGCATTTACTCTTATTTTAATTGTGCTATTTTTGTGACACGGAGTAACAAATGATTTCGGTTAACCGACTTCTCCAAAAGCCAAAAAACATAAACACAAAATGAGCAACAAACATTTGCATTTGCACCTCAAGGAAAGACGTAGAATGAAATTAAAGACATTAACGACAGCAATGATTTTAGCAACTGTACCAATGACGGGGGCATTTGCCGCTGCTCTAGATCGTTCAGGTCAGTCAATCTCTGCATTCTTGCAACCTGGTAACTATTTTGAAGCAGGTATGTCAGTATTAGATCCAGATGTGGCTGGTAAAGCTAAAGCCAATGGTTCATCACTTTCAGACATGGCTGGTGATTACTACTTTCCAAGCGCAGCATTAAAACTTCAACTGACTGACAATTTTTCTTTTGGTCTACTGTACGATCAACCTTTTGGTGCTGATGCTACATATTCAACTACTGATTCGGCCTTAGCTGCAAATGGGTCAGGATTATTTCATGATGGAAAAGAAGCTACTTCTGTTGAAGTAGACACTCAAAATTTAAGTTTGATTCTTGGTTACCAACCAACTGAAAACTTTAATATTTATGGTGGCGGTGTTTACCAAACAATTAAAGGGAATGTTCAGCTTCGTGGTTTAGCATATAGCGGAACTAATAATTTTGGTGGATATAATGCCAGCATTAGTGAAGATTCAGCTGCTGGTTGGTTAGCTGGTTTTGCCTACCAAATTCCTGAGATTGCATTAAAAGCTTCTGTAACTTATCGTTCTGAAATAGACCATAAAGTTATTGTTGACGAAAGTTCACTTGCAGCACTTGGTGCAAACCCTGGTACTGTTATTAATATGAATAATGGTTTAGGCCAAACAAAAATTACCACGCCTCAATCAGTTAACCTAGATTTCCAAACGGGTATCATGGCAAACACTGTAGCATTTGCGAATGTGCGTTGGGTAAATTGGAAAGACTTCTCTATTCGCCCATATGCCTTTGGTAAAGGCGCTGAAGCAGCTTCAACAGCTGTAACACAAGGGGCTTATACAAAGGGCTTTAATTTAGTTGACTATACTGAAGATCAGATCTCTGCAACTGTAGGTGTTGGCCGTAAATTAAATGATCAATGGGCTGGTAACGTATCTGTAGGTTGGGACTCTGGTGCAGGTAACCCTGTTTCAACCCTAGGCCCAACAGAAGGTTATTGGAACCTTGGTTTAGGTGTTCAATATAGCCCAACGCCTGCAACCTTTATTGCTGGTGGTGTAAAATACTTCTGGTTAGGGGATGCAACTGCTCATTCTGGTGCTTATTCTATCCCTGGTAATGCGACCGCAGCACAAGTTGCAGAATTCGAAGACAACGATGCATGGGCTTATGGCTTAAAAATCGGTTATCGCTTCTAATTACTAACACTGAAAAAACCATCTACGCAGATGGTTTTTTCTTTTTCAACAATGACATCTACTCTCTTTTTTATACACTTGTGATTCATTTGAACAACAAATAAACACTTAAACATTTTGCATAATATTCAATCAACCACTCAGCATCCAAAAATAAATTCATATAAATCATAAAATTAATATTTTTTTTTAGTGTTTTTACTCTACACAAGTACAATTTTTAACTTTTCAGTTCATTTTACAATCGTAGTTGAGCATTTACTCTTTTTGTATTTATGTTACTTTTCGTGCCAATCACTTACTTAAAGCTACAACAAGGAATGTTCCCTATGAAGCTTACAGCTCTTCGCTCGGCTATTTTGCTCAGCTTAATCCCAACAACTTCTGTCATAGCTGGCGGTCTAGATCGATCTGGGCAATCAATGTCTGCTTTTTTTCAATCGGGCAATTATTTTGAAGCTGGTTTTACAGTAATTGATCCAACTGTAGAAGGTACTTCTAAAGTTATTAAAGATGAAAAAATCAGTGATATGGGAGATGATTACTACTTTCCTTCTGCAGCGATTAAAATACAGGCAACCGATAATATTTCAATAGGATTATTATATGATCAGCCTTTCGGTGCTGATGCAACCTACTCATCAACAGCAGGTACATTTGGTAATGGTATGGAAGGAACTTCTGTTGAAGTTGATACTCATAATCTAACAGCGCTGATTGGTTACCAACCCAACCAAAACTGGAATTTTTATGCAGGCCCCGTATATCAAACAGTTGAAGGAAAAGTTTCATTACGTGGCGCCGCATACGGTGGTACTGATCTATTAGGTGGCTACGACATAGATCTCAAAGAAGATGATGCTTTCGGTTGGATTGCAGGTGCCGCATACTCTATCCCTGAAATTGCACTTAGAGCGGCTGTCACTTATCGCTCTGAAATCAAACATGAACTTGATACTTCAGAAACATTTGCCCTAGGTGCTGTTGCTCGTCCTAACTCAAACACAGAAGTTGTTACACCTCAGTCTGTAAACATTGATTTGCAATCAGGTGTTGCTAAAGATACCTTAGCTTTTGCAAATATTCGCTGGGTACATTGGGGTCAATTTGCAGTTAAGCCAACATATTTAGCTGCTGCAACACAGGCTGCAAGAGGCAAAGCACAAAATCTAATCGACTATTCAGATGATCAGTGGTCTATTACAACAGGTCTTTCTCATAAGTTTAATGATAAATGGGCTGGTTCAGCTTCTGTTGGTTATGACTCTGGTGCAGGCAACCCTGTTACGACTCTTGGCCCTGTAGAAGGAAACTGGAGTATTGGATTAGGCGCTCAATATAGCCCTGCACAAAGCTATTTCATTGCTGCTGGCGTACGTTACCTATGGTTAGGTGATGCAAATGCACAAACAGGTGGGAATGTTGTTGGTAGCTTTGAAGATAACAGTGCCCTTGCATATGGTATGAAAATTGGCTATCGCTTTTAATTAATCAATGTTAACTAACATTGAAATTCAATAAAAAATGGCGCTAATGGCGCCATTTTTTATTATTTTAAAATCAATATATTAAGCTGGAATATCACGAACTGAAGCATTACGAATAGCCTCTTTTAAAGCTTCATAACCATGAATTGCAGGGAATTGCGGGAATTCTTTAATCACATTTTCTGGTGCATCAAACAAAAAGCCTTTATCCGCTTCACCCAGCATAGTGGTGTCGTTATAAGAATCACCTGCGGCAATAACACGGTAATTTAGTCCATGCAATCCTTTAACTGCTTCACGTTTTTGGTCAGGTTGGCGCAGCTTATAGGCTGTAATCATACCCTTTTCATCAGTTTCTAACTTATGGCAAAAAATCGTTGGCCAGCCCAGTTGTTTCATTAATGGATGTGCAAACTCATAGAAAGTATCTGACAAAATAATCAGCTGAAAATGTGTACGTAACCATTCAACAAATTCTTTTGCCCCTGGAAATGGGCCCATTTCAGCAATGACTTCTTGAATATCATTTAAACCTAAACCATGTTCTTTTAATATGTTCAAACGCTGTGTCATGAGCACATCATAATCAGGAATATCACGTGTGGTTGCTTCAAGCGCTTTAATGCCTGTTTTTTTAGCAAAGTTAATCCAAATCTCTGGAACTAACACCCCTTCTAGATCAAGGCAAACAACTTCCATGAATACTCCCTTTTATTTACGTGGAAAAATTTTGAACTATCATAGCTTAATATTTGTCTAATGCCTTGCTGTTTTTTAAATCTATTTTTTTCATAAGCATTTATTTTTTAGTGATAAGTGGCTTATTTCAACTCTATTAAAATACGCAGCAAATAACGTAATATAGGTCTTGTTAGATTCCAAGCCTATTGCCAGGATACTCATGACAACCATTCCAACTATTGATCTTGTTGATGCTCTCGCAGCTGAATATGCAGACAAATCGCCAAGTGAAATTTTAGCACTTGCACTAAATCAAACGGGTGAAATTGCCATCTCGTTTTCAGGTGCAGAAGATGTCGTACTTATTGATATGGCTGCTAATTTAGGTAAACCCTTTCGTGTCTTTAGCTTAGACACAGGACGTTTACATGCAGAAACGTATCAATTTATCGAGACTGTGCGTAAACACTACAACATTAATATCGAAATCTGTTTCCCAGAAGCAGATGCCGTTCAACAACTGGTCAATGAAAAAGGTTTATTCAGCTTTTATCAAGATGATCATAAAGAGTGTTGTGGTATCCGTAAAGTTCAGCCTTTACGTAAAAAATTAGCGACTTTAGATGGTTGGATTACGGGACAGCGTAAAGACCAAAGTCCGGGCACACGAACTGAAATTCCAGTTGTTCAAGCAGATGTGGGGTTTTCGGGCGAAGGAAAACCGTTAATTAAATACAATCCCCTTGCCAACTGGTCAAGTGCCGACGTTTGGAGCTACATCCGCATGATGGAAGTGCCTTATAACCCATTACATGAACGCGGTTTTATTTCTATCGGCTGTGAACCATGTACACGTCCAGTGTTACCAAATCAACATGAACGTGAAGGACGTTGGTGGTGGGAGGAAGCGACACACAAAGAATGTGGCCTGCATGCAGGTAATTTGAAAAAGTAAAGACTAAAACCACTGCAAAGCAGTGGTTTTTCGCAACCAATGGATACACACAAAGCGCTCCCATTGTTAAAAAAAATCGATATACTAGGTTTAAGTTCTATAATTCTAACAAGATTGCTCATATAGGAGCGGTCAGATATTGCAGTGAGGCAATCCAGACTATGCGTCCATTACATCCGATTGACTTTATTTTTTTATCACTTGAAAAACGCCAGCAACCCATGCATGTCGGTGGATTATTCTTATTCCAAATCCCTGAAAATGCACCTGCCAGCTTCATTCAAAATTTAGTTGCAGATATTCGTAACTCCAAATCTATTCCTATTCCTCCATTTAACAACAAACTCAACGGCTTATTTTGGGATGAAGATGAAGAGTTTGATCTTGATCACCATTTTCGTCATATCGCACTCCCACAACCGGGGCGTATTCTTGAACTGCTCACCTATATTTCACAGGAACACAGTAGTTTAATTGACCGCGCTAAACCGTTATGGACCTGTCATATTATTGAAGGCATTGAAGGGAATCGTTTTGCCATGTACTTCAAAATTCACCATGCGATGGTGGATGGTATTGCGGGTATGCGTTTGGTGGAAAAATCATTATCACAAGATCCAAACGCAAAGAGTATTGTGCCACCATGGTGTGTTGAAGGCCCTCGTGCGAAGCGTTTAAAAGAACCGAATGTTAGTCGCTTTAAGAAAATAATGAATGGCGTAATGGGCCAGCTTGAGTCCACACCGCGTGTCATGTATGAATTGTCACAAACCGTCATGAAAGACATGGGACGTAATCCTGATTATGTTTCAAGCTTCCAAGCACCCAGCTCTATTCTTAACCAGCGGGTTAGCTCCTCCCGCCGTTTTGCAGCACAGTCTTTTGAGTTTGACCGTTTACGTCATATTTCTAAAAGTTTGGGTGTCACGATTAATGATATCGTACTGGCTATTTGTTCAGGTGCCTTACGTGAATATTTATTGTCCCAAGACGCACTTCCTAAAAAGCCTTTAATAGCCATGGTGCCTGCCTCGGTTCGCGATGATGATTCGTCTATGTCGAATCGTATCACCATGATTTTGGCAAATTTAGGCACGCATAAAGAAGATCCACTTGAGCGCCTCGCAATTGTTCGTCGCAGTGTGCAAAATGCCAAAGAAAAGTTCAAACGAATGAACTCAAACCAAATTCTAAACTATAGTGCGTTTGTTTATAGTGCTGCCGGACTCAACATTGCCTCTGGCTTACTGCCTAAGCGCCAAGCGTTTAATCTAGTGATTTCAAATGTTCCTGGCCCACGTGAACCATTGTATTGGAACGGGGCACGACTCGATGCGCTATACCCTGCCTCAATCATTTTGGATGGTCAGGCACTCAACATCACTATGACCAGTTATTTAGATAAACTTGAAGTTGGTTTGACTGCTTGCCGAAATGCACTGCCGAAGATGCAGAATCTACTCACGCACTTAGAAGAAGAGATTCAACGCTTTGAAGCGATTGTGGGGATCGAAGGCCCAAAGTTGCAAGCGGTCAGTTGATGCCGCAAAACGAATCAGAAATACAAGAATAATCAATAAAACTAAGGGGCTTCGATAAGCCCCTTAGTTTTTAATGCTACGACATTGTTTTAATAATTGATGACACGCAGTACGAATCATGGCAGTTGTAATTTGTACTTCTTTACCCTGATCATCCACAATATACGCATTATGCGTTACTTTCGCATCTAATAAATGTTTCAAACTAGGTTGAATAATTGCTTCTCTAACACCCATATCACACCTCATTTGCTAAACCTATTTGGGAGAATAAGCTTTGGCTATTTCCGTGTTTCTAGTATTAAAAATCTAAGATCGAAAGTAAAATTTCAGTTGTAACAACTATTTAACCATATATTGTTACAATTTCAGCTCAGAATGATATCGTATTGCTCTTGCGTATATAAATTTTCCACCTGAAATTTAATCACACGACCAATGAAATGCTCTAAATCCGCGACTGCTGGCGCTTCTGCGGTTAACAAGCGGTCAATCACTGATGGATGCGCAACGACAGTAAAGCCAGTCTGAGATTGATACGCACGTGTATATCTCATGATTTCTCGAAAGATTTCGTAACATACAGACTCAGCTGTTTTCACATAACCCCGTCCCTGACAGGTCGGGCAAGATTCACATAATAAGTGCTCTAATGATTCACGCGTACGTTTACGTGTCATTTCGACCAAACCAAGCTCAGAAACCTGTGTAATTTTGGTTTTTGCATGGTCTTGCTCAAGCATCCGTTCAAACTGAGTCATGACCTCAGTTCGATGCTCCTGCTCTTGCATGTCAATAAAGTCGATAATAATAATACCGCCTAAATTGCGTAGTCTCAGCTGGCGCGCAATGACCTGTGTCGCTTCCATATTGGTTTTAAACACAGTATCTTCTAAAGAGCGGCCACCCACATATGACCCTGTATTGACATCAATAGTCGTCATAGCTTCAGTCTGGTCTATCATCAAATAACCGCCAGACTTCAACGCAACACGCGTCTGTAGAGCTCTTTGAATGTCTTCTTCGACATTATACAAGTCAAAAATTGGGCGCTCACCCGGATAGTGAATGAGACGTTCTTTGATATTAGGGACAAATTCTTCTACGAACTCTTGGAGCTTGCCATGTATTTCACGCGAGTCGACTGAAATTTTAGCAGTCTTTTCACTCGCAAGATCGCGAATAATGCGTTGGGGTAAAGGCAGTTCTTCAAAAATTAACGATGGTACTGCAATACTGATCTGCTTGCGCTGAATAAATTCCCAAAGTTTTGCCAAATAAGCCATGTCTTGCGCAATGGCAGCTTCCGCAATCCCATCAGCGGCTGTACGAACAATCACTGAACCCGGAAGTTTATGTTCTGCTTGAATACGCTCAATCATCGAACGTAAACGATCACGTTCAGCTTCAGACTCAATGCGTTGAGACACACCGGTATGATTGCCATAAGGCATCATCACTAAATAGCGCGAAGGAATGGAAAGATCAGTTGAAAGCCGAGCCCCTTTGGTGCCCAGCATATCTTTCATGACTTGAACGGTAAGAATTTGTCCCGGCTGTAAGAGCTCAAAAACATTCGGGGTGGGTTGATTACGTGACCAAACCATATCATTAATATGTAAAAAAGCAGTTCGTGACAGCCCGATATCGACAAAAGCAGCCTGCATTCCCGGAAGAACACGAACCACTTTACCTTTATAAATATTGCCCACTAAACCACGTTTCACCGTACGCTCAATAAATAATTCATTGACCGTGCCGTTTTCAATTAACGCGACGCGACATTCCATAGGCGTGACGTTAATTAATAACTCGTCAGACATAACAAACTCAAAACATTATAAAAAATCTTTTGAGACAGTTAATTTAGTGCCTTAACTGCCTGTAATAACTGTACCGTTTCATGTAACGGCAGCCCCACGACATTGCTATAGCTTCCCTCTATACGTGGAATATAACGTGCTGCAATGCCTTGTATGGCATAGGCTCCCGCCTTGCCAATGGGTTCAGATGTGGCCCAATATGCTTCCATATCATTCGGGCTCAAATGCTGAAATTCGACTTCAGTACGAACTACTATACTTGAAATTTGCGTATTTGTACGAACACAAACCGCAGTATATACATCATGCTTGCGCCCAGAAATTTTTTCCCACATTTCAAATGCATGCTGCTTAGACTCAGGTTTGCCTAAAATCTCTTGATCGACTCCTAAACTGGTATCGGCAGCTATCACAATTGCATCAGGATATTGAAGCTGTACTGCCTCAGCTTTGGCACATGCCAGTCGCTCCACATAATGAGCTACTGGCTCGCCTACTTGTACAGATTCATCAATATCTGGGCTATAGATATCAAAGACTAGACCAAGCTGCTCCAGCAGCTCGCGGCGACGGGCCGAACTGGACGCTAAAATTAAACGCGCCATTTTTTCAAGATGAAGTAGACAATCGGGAAAGTCAGCACACTACTCAACAGCGGTTGCCAATGACGCGCAAGGGAAAACTGTGCCCCAATCATAATTTGTGCGATCCACGTAATAAACAGATGCGCGACCACAGCCAAGGTCGCGATGACCCAAATATTGGCAAAGGTCATAATCCGACGTTCACGCGTTAAAAAACGGGACACAAAAGTAATCAGAACAAAACTGAGTGCGTTTAAACCCAAAGGTGCATCGAGCAGTAAATCGGTAAAAATCCCGACTGCAAAGGCAAACCAAATCCCGCTCCATGTCGGCTGGCACAGCACCCAAAACAGCATCACCATCATCATAAACAATGGACGCCATCCAGAGAGCGCATAAGACAAGGGATAAACCATCAACACTGAAGCAATGATCACTGAAAAAATGATCGGAAATAAGGGATCACGCTGTTTGGCAGCACGAAGTTTAGCGATCGGCATGCGGTTGCTCCATCGCTAAAGAATCGGAAAATAACACAACGACATGATGCCCGCCCGCTAGCTGTGCAGCAGGAACAACATCAATTTGAGCAAACTCGCCTGAATTATGACGACTGATTTTTGAAATGGTGCCCACCAGATAACCTGCTGGAAAATGCTCACCTAAACCAGAGCTATACACTTTTTCACCCACTTTGATTTCGGCACTGGTCGGCACGTATTCCATTTTCAAATGACCCAAATCTCCAGTCCCTGAAACAATGGCACGCATTCCAGATCGCTCTAAGCGAACCGAAAGAGAATGTTCTTTATCTGAAAGCAACATGACGCGACTACTATGCGGATAGACATTAATAATCTGTCCCATAATCCCTTTGTCATCGAGCACGGTTTGCCCGACCTTTAACTGACTGTTGGCACCACGGTTTACCACAATAATATGACGCAATGGATCGGCATCTGTCCCAATGACTTCTGCAATTTCCATACGACCATCAATGATCAACGGAGTATCTAACAGACCGCGTAAACGCGTATTTTCCGCAGATAATTCAGATAATTTTTGTAAACGCACCTGCGCCTGCAATAACTCGGCTTGCATCGCGGTATTTTCACGGCGCAATTGAGCTTCAGACTTGGTTTGTTGATTCAGCCACTCTCGCGATAAAACGGGATAACTTGCTACGGCATAAATTGGATTATAAGCGGCGTACAAGACATCTCTTGCAGGTTGAATCACATGCGGCATGCGCCAGTTAAAAAACAGCACGACCAAACATGTGATCACTGCAATGATAAATGAGCGAAAAGATGGCGGTTGTCTGGAAAACAGATTTGTTTGCACCCGCCGATTCCTTTATTAGCCTACAAATAACATGTCGTGATTTGGATTATCGAAGAATTCTAAAACTTTACCACCACCACGAGTGACGCACGTTAGAGGATCTTCTGCAACCACAACAGGTAAGCCTGTTTCTTGCGCAAGAAGTTTATCGAGGTTACGCAGTAATGCACCACCACCTGTCAACACTATACCGCGCTCAGCGATGTCTGAAGACAGCTCAGGAGGCGTTTGCTCAAGTGCAGATTTCACAGCTGAAACAATACTTTGTAATGGATCAGAAATCGCTTGCGTGATTTCGTCCGAAGTCACAGTGATCGCACGCGGCACACCTTCAGCAAGGTTACGGCCGCGAACTTCAATTTCAAGTGTTTTAGAATCAGGTTCTGGTAAAGCCATACCCACTTCTTTCTTGATAATTTCAGCGGTGGTTTCACCAATCACGCAACCATGTGCTTTACGTACGTAGTTAATGATTTGTTCATCAAATACATCACCACCAATACGTAGTGAGTCAGCATAGACACAACCTTGAAGCGAAATAATCGCAATTTCAGTTGTACCACCACCAACATCGACCACCATTGATCCGCATGCTTGTTCAACTGGCATACCCGCACCAATTGCAGCAGCCATTGGTTCTTCAATCAAACGAACATCACGCGCGCCTGCATTAAATACAGCTTCACGAATAGCACGACGTTCAACCAAAGTTGATTTGCAAGGCACACACACCACAACACGAGGTGCAGGTGGGAACAGACGTTTTTCATGTACTTTACCAATAAATTGGTTCAGCATAGTTTCGGTCACTTCAAAATCGGCAATCACACCATCCTTCATTGGACGAATGGCAGAGATATTTGCAGGTGTACGGCCCAGCATTTGCTTTGCATCAAGACCTACCGCGGCAACGATTTTTTGTGAACCACTGTGACGAATTGCCACAACTGTCGGTTCATTTAATATAATGCCTCGTCCTGGTGCATAAATAAGTGTATTTGCTGTACCTAAATCAATGGCTAGATCGGGCGAAAACAAGCCAATTAGTCTTTTTAGAATCACGGAGACGTTCTCGATTAAACTTTATGTGGACGCAAGGTGGCAACTTTAACTAAATGTGATGATTTGAACAAGTCAATCGCTTATTATAACGCACGATATTTTGAAATTTTTTAATACTGACTCAGGTGATGTTATGTCTACATCGGATGCACAGCATTCTGCAGATTTAAATGCACAAACAGTTTCAGCAATCGCCAATCTTGCTCGATTGTCGCTAGATGATACGCAATCTGCTGAATATGCTCAAAGTCTAAATAAAATTTTAGGCATGATGGAAACCTTAAAAGGCATCGACACCGATGGTGTTGAGCCGCTTAAAAGCCCATTTGATCACCCACAACCCTTACGTGAAGATGTGGTTTCAGAAACCAATCATCGTGATGAATATCAAGCCATTGCACCGCAAGTGCAAGACGGTTTGTACCTAGTTCCTCGCGTGATTGAATAATTTCTATTCAGTTAAACCATTATTTTGTAAAAATTAACGTAAAGACATTTCTCATGACAGATTTACATCGCTTATCGATTCGTGAACTCTCTGAGGGTTTAGCTGGGGCTAAATTTTCATCTCGCGAACTGACTGAACATTATTTAAAGCGCATTGCAAAACTGGATACACAAGTTAAATCTTATGTAACCGTGACTGCAGAACAAGCGCTTGCACAAGCCGATGCTGCAGATGCTGCAATAAAAGCAGGCACAGCAACCGCATTGACAGGTGTGCCAATTGCACACAAAGACATTTTTTGTACCCAAGGCATTAAAACCACTGCGGGCTCAAAAATGTTGGATAACTTTATCTCTCCTTACGACGCCACCGTTGTAGCGAAAGGTAAAGCAGCTGGTCTAGTCACTTTAGGTAAAGTGAACATGGACGAATTTGCAATGGGTTCAACCTCTGAGAACTCATTCTACGGCGCTACAGCAAACCCTTGGAACTTAGGTCATGTACCGGGTGGTTCTTCGGGCGGTTCTGCGGCAGCGGTTGCAACGGACCTTGCTCCATTTGCCACAGGTACAGACACGGGTGGTTCAATTCGCCAACCCGCATCGTTCTGTGGCTTAACGGGCCTTAAGCCAAGTTATGGCCGTGTCTCTCGCTTCGGGATGATTGCCTATGCATCATCACTGGATCAGGGCGGGCCAATGGCGCGTTCGGCTGAAGACTGTGCCTACCTCATGAATGTGATGGCAGGTCATGACGCGAAAGACTCAACATCCGTTGAAAAAGACGTTGATGACTATGTGGCGAACCTAAACGGCACAGCAGTCAAAGGCTTACGCATTGGTATTCCAAAGCAATACTTCAATGTCGCTGGTTTAGACGCAGATGTGAAAGCACGTGTTGAAGAATCATTGAAAAAATTGGAAGAGATGGGTGCGACTTTGGTTGAGATTGACCTCAACATGACTGAAGCTTATGTTCCGACCTATTACTTGATTGCCCCTGCTGAAGCATCTTCTAACTTACAGCGCTATGATGGCGTACGTTATGGCTACCGTGCAGAGAACTCTGTTGACCTGATGGACTTATACAAACGTTCACGTTCTGAAGGTTTTGGTGCAGAAGTGCAACGTCGTATCTTGATTGGCACGTATGCGTTGTCTGCAGGTTACTACGATGCTTACTACGTGAAAGCTCAAAAAGTCCGTCGTCTAATTCAACAAGACTTCTTAAAAGCATTTGAATTGGTTGATGTGATTGCGGCACCTGCTGCACCAACCACGGCTTATAAAATTGGTGCGAACCTGTCTCCAGTTGAAATGTACTTAGGTGACATTTACACCATCGCGGTTAACCTTGCAGGTCTTCCTGCGATTAACGCACCTGTTGGTTTTGACAAAGACAACTTACCTGTGGGCTTACAGCTGATTGGTAACTATTGGTCAGAATCTCAACTGTTGTCTGTGGTACATCAGTACCAACAAGCAACGGATTGGCATACGAAACGTGCGGCAATTGCTGAGGAGAATGCATAATGGCTCAAGCTCAAAAGAAACCAAAATCATTATTGATTGATGGTTGGGAAGTCGTTATTGGGATCGAGATTCACACTCAGCTTGCGACCCAATCTAAAATCTTCTCAGGCTCTTCAACTGAATTTGGTCAAGATCCAAATACGCAAGCCAGCTTAGTTGACTTGGCAATGCCGGGTGTACTGCCTGTATTAAACAAAGAAGTGGTCGATTTAGCCATTCGCTTTGGTTTGGGTATCGATGCTTACATTGACCAAGCGTCTGTGTTTGCACGTAAAAACTACTTCTACCCTGACTCTCCAAAAGGCTACCAAATCAGCCAGATGGACAACCCGATTGTGGGCTTGGGTCATATCGACATTCAACTTGAAGATGGTACGGTGAAACGCATTGGCGTAACGCGTGCCCACCTTGAGGAAGATGCAGGTAAATCCATCCATGACCAGTTTGAAGGCATGTCAGGCATCGACTTAAACCGTGCAGGTACGCCTTTACTTGAAATCGTGTCTGAACCCGATATGCGTTCGGTTGAAGAAGCGGTGGCTTATATCAAGTCGATTCACACTTTAGTGCGCTGGTTGGGTATTTCTGATGGCAACATGGCTGAAGGTTCGTTCCGTGCCGACTGTAACGTGTCGTTACGTCGTCCGGGTCAACCGTTCGGTACACGTTGCGAGTTAAAAAATCTCAACTCATTCCGTTTCATTGAACAAGCGATCAATGTTGAAATTGAACGCCAAATGGAAATTTTGGAATGGGACGGCACGATTGACCAAGAAACCCGTCTATTCGACCCTGTGAAGATGGAAACACGGTCAATGCGTTCGAAAGAAGAAGCGAACGACTATCGCTACTTCCCAGATCCTGACTTGTTGCCTGTGATTATTTCAGATGCGCAAATTGAATCGGCTCGTGCTGCGCTGCCTGAGCTTCCTGCGGCACGTCGTGAGCGTTTCGTCGCAGACTTTGGTGTCACTGAATACGATGCGCATGTCTTGACACTGACCCGCGAAATGTCAGACTTTTATGAAGTGGTTGTGGCTGCTGCTGGTGGTACTGCACAAGGTAAAGTGTCTGCAAACTGGGTGATGGGCGAATTCTCAGGTGCTTTAAACAAAGCAGGTTTAGATTTGGCTGATTCTCCTGTATCTGCGGAAAAACTTGGCGGTATGATCGCGCGTATTGTGGACAACACAATTAACGGTAAGATCGCGAAGCAAGTATTCGGCTTTATGTGGGACGAAGGCAAATCTGCGGACGAGATTATTGCTGAGAAAGGCTTGAAACAGGAAACTGATACAGGCGCGATTGAAGCAATCATCAAAGACGTGCTTGCTGCGAACGAGAAGATGGTTGAAGAGTATAAATCTGGTAAAGAGAAAGCTTTCAACGGTCTTGTTGGTCAAGTGATGAAAGCAGCGAAAGGTAAAGCCAACCCTGCTCAAGTAAATGAATTGATGAAGAAATTGATTGGTTGATTAATTCGCTAATTAATTGATTTCATGTTATAAGAACCTCGCTTAATGCGGGGTTTTTTTATGGGAGAAAGTATGGAAATTAAAATTTACTTTAATAAAACTAGTGCACCCCCGCTATTAGAAAACTTTTCAGGTTATCTCATTTTACTCTCTCCCTCTAATTGGGATGATTTTGGATACAAAACAACGTTTAATATCCATATTTGTGACTATTCTAAGAACCCTTGTATAAAGAAAAGTTTTGGTATAATTAAAATTGGTCAACTTGCGCAATCACCAACAAATAGTATTTTTGAAACAGAATATTTTAAATACTATTTTGATTTACCTATCCCACAACGCTTTCTAAACACACTACCAAATAATTTATTTTCTTTGCCAGAATACGAACACTTTTATTTCGATCTAGAAAATTATTTCTCGGAGGACTTAACTTTACTTAGTTCCTTTTACGAAAAAATTAGAGATATTGTTAAAAATAACTTACAGCATCAGATTCTAACTGAAAACTTTTTTATTAAATCCTTTAAAAGGACGATGTGTTTTACTACTCAACAAGAGTTTCAATGGTTATATGAAAAAACCAAATCTATAGATATTTTTGAAAAAAATATATTGAAAGCTAAGCAAATTCTTAACCATAATTATCCTGCTGATTTAGAAGAAGATATTAATATAATGCTACACGGTTTTCTTATTGCTACATTAGAGAATTATCTTGAAACAACGTTCATTACAACTGTACTTTCATCAGATAGCTTTATCCTCAAGCAAGCTTTAAACGATGGCTCAACCAAAGATTTAACATTCAAAATCCAAGAATTAAATAATTGGAAAGATACTCTTAGAAAAAAAGTAGAAGACTCTCTTAAAACAAAATCATTCCATAATGTTCAAACTGTTATTCCTATGTTTAAGACAACATTAAACTGTGATATTCCCAAAACTACTTGGCTAGTGCCAGCCGTTGAGAAAAGACATGATTGTGCTCATAGAGCTGGGTATACTAAAGAACAGAAGAAAATACGAATCTCAAAAGAAGATATCGATACCCTTATTACAAATATCAGCGAGTTCGTTAGCAAAATACAACTTCAAATTCTAAAAATAGATTAAATGTTCTCTCTCCTTTTAAGAAAGAATTATTAATTTATTTTCATAACTTTATTTATAGAATCAATCCAAACACTTCATATCTAAAACAACATGACTATCAAAAAAGTATCCTCCCTCACCAAACTCGAAGACTTAGGACGAATTCAACTTTCAAAGTCTTTCTTTATGCGTGACTTCCTCTATAGCGAAATCGCTAATTGGTACGGTGTGCCTAACTTTCCAGACTATCCAGAAATTGCCGTTTGTACAGGCATAAAACTCTGCGAAGAATTGCTTGAACCACTTCAAGAAAAATTTGGTCGTGTCACCATTCGATCTGCATATCGTTCTCCAAAAGTGAATCAACTCGGCAATGAAAAAGGACATAACTGCGCTAGCAACGAGAAAAACTTTGCCAGTCATATTTGGGACTATCCTGACGAAAAAGGCTACGGTGCAACGGCGTGTATTGTCATTCCTGCATTTCTAGAACTATTTGAAAAAGACCAATCCAACTGGCAACAACTCGCCTATTGGATTCATAATAATTTGAATTACAATCACCTACAATTTTTCCCAAAACTTTGTGCATTTAATATTGGCTGGCATGAACAACCTGCTCGAGAAATTTATAGCTATATTCAACCGAAAGGCTACTTACTGCGTGGTGAAGCAGCGCATGAAAAATTTGAAAAGTTTTATCCTAATTTATTGTAATGCTCCCTCATCCCCCCTTGCGCAACAGTGTTGCTCATTCCACAAGGAGAAGGAACTTTCATTACAAATTAAATGTCATAATTAGAGTAATGAAGATTCCCTCTCTGTTAGAAGAGATAAAACTACCTCACCACACCCAACTTATTCCAAATCTCAGGTGTCAAAAACGTCGTCACCATCTTGTTTAAATCCACATAACGCAACAAACCATTCAACTGCTGCTTCACTTCGGTATTCTTTACAATTTCCTCGCCTGTAATCTGTCCCACCTGCTGAAAACTTTCGCCTACGGCTTGAATACCCTCTGCCTGAATCACGGCTTTGGTCTGAGCTGAACATTGCTCGAGCAAAATTCGCTGTAACACCTGCGCCATGTTTGATCTAGTATCTAATAGCATTTTCCAGAATTCCATTTCAAACAAAAAACCCATACTACTAAAGACAGCAAACCATCACTTAAAAATGGCATCTGAACTGTGCTAATTTAGATCAAAATTGAACATAAATATGTACAAACAATAAAGAGGGTTTAAAGATGTCAAAACAAATTTTAATGCTCGTTGGTGACTATGCCGAGGACTATGAAACCATGGTGCCTTTTCAGTTTTTAACAGGTCTCGGTTATACCGTACACGCGGTCTGCCCCGAAAAAAACGAAGGTGAAAGCATCGCCACAGCTATTCATGACTTTGAGGGCGAGCAAACCTATAGTGAAAAACGTGGTCATAACTTTGCCATCAACTACAACTTTGAAGCGGTACGCACTGTGGACTATGTCGGTTTAGTTATTCCCGGTGGTCGTGCGCCCGAATATTTACGCATGAATGAACGTATCCTTGAGATCGTACGTGAGTTTGATGCTGCGAAAAAACCTATTGCAGCAGTTTGTCATGGTGCTCAAATTCTTGCGGCAGCCGATGTACTCAAAGGTCGTACTTGTTCAGCTTATCCTGCCTGCGCAGCCGAGGTGAAACTAGCAGGTGGGACTTATGCAAACATTGAAGTGACTGAAGCTGTAACTGATGGGCACTTGATCACAGCGCCGGCTTGGCCTGCGCACCCTGCTTGGATGGCACAGTTTATTCAAGCTTTAGGGGCGACTGTGACGATTTAATTGTGTTATTCCTAAAATGAATCTTTTATAACATAACCTATCAGCCTTTAGATTCAAAAATAAAAAAGCTCCTTCGATTCAAGGAGCTTTTTTAATGACTTTTTTATAACATTAATGCTTTCGATTCAGTTTAAAAATCGCTATCACTATTCATAATTTTCAAAGACCGAACTACCTCGTCACACCCAACTTATTCCAAATTTCTGGGGTTAAAAAAGTCGTGACCAATTTATTCAAATCCACATAACGCAGTACGCCTTGCAACTGCCCTTTCACTTCAGGGTTCTTTAAAATTTCCTCACCCGTAATCTGTCCAAGTTCCTGAAAACTGTCTCCAACCGCTTGTAAGCCTTCAGCTTGAATCACGGCTTTGGTCTGTGCTGAACATTGCTCCACCAAAATGCGTTGTAAAACCTGTGCGAGATTTTTATCTAGCTGTGTCCGCTGCGCATCGGTGACATTGCTATACACCTTCAGATCTGGATGTGCAGCCAGTGCCGCAAACGTCCACTTCAACACAGTTGTTTTATCTGTTGCTGTCGTTGACTTCACCAAACAATTACTCAGTTGGTCGACTGTGGTACTGGCCGTTGCAACTTGGACTGAACCACACAAGGCTGCTGCCAAAAAAGCATGACGAAAAATAACAGAAGACCGACCACGTAAAACGCTTAAAACAGGCTGTGACATAAACTCAACTCCAATCAACAATTGCATTCTTTGTATCACAAAGCCCGTCAATCAGCCTGTTATGGAACTGTAAAATTACCGTGTAGTTGGAGAAAATTAAATCGCCCAATTCAAGCGATTTCCCTATCTAACTCAGCAGTTTCAAATGCAGTGAGCTGTGGGTGTATGGTCGGACAGCCATTCCAAAACCAATAAAAATAACCTTTGGGATCAAGCAAAGTATGCATCTGAATCGAAGACTGATTACTTTCGCCCTTCCAACAGGCTAAAGCCGCATTACGGTTATTGTGTAAATCGATAAATTCAGGAGCAACTTGCTTCGGCATTTCAGGAATATAAAGTGCATCACCATGTTCCACCCACAAGTCAGCCAAGTAAATTTTTCGGTCTTTGGGAAAATATCGTCCTGCTGAAATCACCAACGGCAAATGATTTGGATCGGTCGAAGCAAACACATGCGGAAAGTCATGATGCTCTAAGTCTGTGACGACAAAGGGATATAAGGTTTTCGCTGCTAGATTGATTTGAGTTGGGTCATAAGGAAAAAAATGACCCGCCAACATGCCATATTGATATTTAATTTGAGACAACTTTTTCTGCGTAGCCTGGACCTCTATCGCCTGTCCAGCTTTCACCAAAGTCATACCAAATGCAGCAGCCGTTTCTGGCGTGGCTTTGAGTGGCATAAACTCAAAAGTGTTTCCTGCGAACGCTAATTGGGTCTGCTCTCCCCAATGGGTTTGGATCGTCGCTATTTCTTTGGGTACATCATAAACATGTCCCATACTCATATGGGCGTTGGTTGAGGATACTTGAATCAGCTCAATAGCATCTGATACATCGGCTAAATACTCAAGCATTCCGTCATTGTTGTAAAAATAAGGCTGAGCTGAAATATCAATGTCTATTTCTTGCACGGTCTGATCCAGCAAAGGCGCAGTAAAATAGGTGGCTGGTGTTTGGACATTACTCATGATGTTATTCCTATGGTTGAGGTGCTCACATGAAGTTGGGTCGCAAACAGCCGAAAATCTTACTTCATTTGCTTGAGCATATTTTTAGCACCTGTGTGGTTATGGTTTTTGGCTAAGTTCTGCAAAACATATTTTGCCTGCCCCTTCGGGTTGGAAAAACGACTACTATAACTTGGAATACCCGTTAAACAACGTGCAACTAATATGCCCGATTCGGTATAGACATTTGAGGCATCCGACCCCGGCAAACGACCATAGTTATATGCGCGTTGTGCACTGTTACAAGCAGCGACTTGGTTGCGCCCACTGTTAATGTCACGGCGTGCAGCCACATACAGTTTGGCCTGTTGCTGCTGTGGTGTTTCTACAGCTTTGACAGCCTTAGGTGGTACTTCTTTGTTTTCTTTTTTAGGCTCTACTTCTTTTTTGCTTTCTTCCTCTTTCTTCACCTCTGCCTTGGTCGCAGGTGCCTTCGTTAGCGCTTTTTTGCTTGGCGTAATAGGGGCCATACTCCGTGGTGCTGACTCAGTCAATACTTTGCTTTGTAAATTAACCACACGAGTATCACTTGAGTTAGGCAGTTTGCGTTCAGACAATGCCTCAATACTCACCAGCCACTGTTCGCCATTATTGAGCTGGCAACGAAAAGCACCCGTGCCCTGTTTTAAACTGTTATAGGTGCGAAGTAATTTTTTCGCCCACGGATCTTTCACTAAGCTAAAACTACTTTTTTGTGTCTGAGTAAAACGCCCACCATGTGCTTGGCAATACTGACTAAACATGCTGCGTGGATATAGCACCTCGATATCTTTTTCATTTTTTACGCCTACCGTGTGATAGACGTATTCTTTGCTGTTTTTATCGGTATCATTAATTTTTCGTTCTACGATTAGTTCTTGTGGTGATGCAATATTTGTAAAAGCTGTTTGTGCTATATTTCCCAGACTGGTACAGCCCTGCAACACACTCCCCAAAACCCCAAATACACATAAAATTTTATAATTCACTACGACTTTACTCTTAAACACCCGCACAAAAACATTAGCGGAAAGCACATAAAATAACAAACTTAAACAACTGTTTTTATTATTTATTTTAGCTTGACGCACACATCATTCTGCTTTATTTTATGATAACCTCAACAACATTTCATCAATTTAATTTGACTCATACAACAAAAATTACAGACAAAATGATGCTTGAGCACATAAAAAACCTGCCGTGAAAGGCAGGTGAGATACATCAAAAATATTTAGTCATCTAAAGTCGATTCAAAAGCTTTTAGACGCTTATAAATTGAGAGCAGTTCGATAATGGTTTTCCATGACAGAATTAGATATTGAAATGACTCTCGTACTTTATCAAACACATTACCAATTTGGTTGATTAAACCTAGAGTCATTTTCCCTGCTGCAATTGCGGGAAATAACACCACCAAACTGTATAAAATATCCAGTTGTCGATACCATGTCGCGACTAAGTTAAAATAAGCATAGTGAAAATAAAGTCTAAAATAATTCTTTCTTACTCTGCTAAACAGTTCGACCAATGTTGCAGGTTGGGCACGGTCTGCATGGTCTTCCCCATAAACCAATTCTTTACGGTAAGCTGCTTCTACTTTTTGATTGTTAAACTCTAAACCTGGTAGTTTACTTCCTACTACCATTAACAAGACCGTACCAAAAATAGCCCAAATAATAGAAGCCCAAACTAGGGAATGCTTTACTTCACCCACAATAGGCAATTCAGGAACATGCTTTGAAAGCTCAAATAGAATTGGTAAGAAAGCCACCAATACCATCACAGCCTTGATCAACTCAACGCCCAAATCTTCTAAAATGGTAGCAAAGCGCATAGTGTCTTCTTGCACACGTTGTGATGCCCCTTCTATATGACGCAATTTTTCCCAGTGTTGGGTGTAGTATTCATTCATCGCTGTACGCCACCGAAATACATAGTGGCTGGTGAAAAAGGCATTGATCACTGCGAAAGTGACCGCAACCATCGCAATATACAAGAAGGTTAAAGTACCCATATATAGGTCTTTAATGTTACCGCCTTTACCAAGCATGCTTTGAATGAGGTCCCAAAATGGTCCATACCATGCGTTGATGGCAACACTGACCTGTACACCAAACCAGATGTTAAACAGAATAAATGCGGAGCCCCAAATCGACCATCTTTGCCATTTATTGTCTGAGACAAAACGCCAAAATAAGGCAAAGAGTGTTGTTGCTATAAAAAACCAGAGATAGAACCACAGAAAAGACGGAGACCAAAAACGGCTTACCCCAATAGCTAATTCAGCCGTTGCATATCCTTGCGGCCAACCTATGGCGCTTCCCCATGTATTTCCCCCTGTGTACCACAGTACGACATTGATCACCGACCAAAGTAATACTGAAATGAAGAACCATCTAGGGTTTGGGAAAAATGACTTAAACATGAGCGATATATATCCCTTTTATGTTTCAGGTATGCAATCCGTGCATACTAATCCTTATTTCTTAATTTAGTACAATCGCATTACAGCAAGTTTGTACACTTTACTTATCCTTATTGGGTTATACGTTATTTGATTTGTATGTCCCTTCACAAGAGCTCAGGACATTATTTTCCGACTTGATCAGTCACATCACATTAAAAATTAATTATTTCAATAACTTATAAAAATAAGAACGGGCTTTCCCAGATTTAAAATAATATTTTATTGTTTATAACTTTTGGGTTTCAAACTAAAAAATTGCTTAGGATTTAAAGCGAATACACTAATGGTATTTCTATGACAACGATACGATTACTTGTTGATTTTATGTATAAAAGAATGAAGTTTGCACATTTTAAAATGACTTCATGCTACTATCTTTTCATTAAAAACTATTGGATCTATGACATGGAAACCCTAGTACTTGAACTGATCAAACCACTCACACTGACAAAAGAAGACTTTCCACCCATTAACTTTGAAGAAGGCACTGTGCTCAAAGTTCTCATGAAAACACCTACAGGTTACTTGGTAACGGCAGATTCTCGTTTTAATTTTACGGTGTCTTTTGATGATGAAAATCAAGTGTGGCAGAAGTTGTAATGTGCAACGCTTTTTAATAAAAAAATAAGCTTTCAATAAGATAAAAATAAAAACTCATCTTTTTTTATTGATTTAAAACTGATTATTTTTATGAAAATTTAGTTTTTTTATACCGAATCAGCAAATGAATACCGTGCTGAGAGTTTTCTATACCTATTGATTTTGTGATTTCTGGGGCTCATTTGTATCGTCGTTATGCATCCATTTTATCCTTAATCTCTTGATTTAATTGATCTACATTAAATCCTTCATCCTTGTTAAGTAAAACTTTGAACTATAAATCAGAAAAAGAGAAAGGATTTGAAAATCTTCAGTCTATAACTCTATATTTACCGACTCATTCACCAAGCTCATTACTATTTAAATCTAGGTCTTTCTGCAAAACCTATCGCTATAAAAAAGCCTCAGATACGAGCATCCAAGGCTTTTCAATTTTTAAACGTGTGCTGAGCTAAGTTATTGCGCGGTATAACCACCATCCATTACCACGGCTTGACCAGTTACACCACCCGCCTTATCGCTGGCAAGGAAGATTGCATAATCCGCAATTTCTTCTACACTCAGTAAGCGTTTTTGTGGCACCATCGCCAAAATCACATCTTCTAATGCACTTTGCTCACTGACATTTCGAGTTTTAGCCAAGTCATGAATTTGACCGCGTACCAACGGTGTATCGACATAGCCCGGACACAGAGCATTCACCGTAATACCATCACGCGCGCACTCTAAAGCCGCCACTTTGGTCAAACCAATCACACCATGCTTAGCACTGTTGTAGCCGGCCTTGCCAGCAAATCCAATTAATCCATTAATCGAAGCCATATTAATCACGCGACCAAACTGCTGTGCTTTCATGATTGGAAATGCGTACTTAATGCCAATGAATGACCCCACCAACATGACATTAATCAGCTTTTGATAGACTGCAGTTGGAAAGTCTTCAATCACTGCAACATGCTGAAAACCCGCATTATTGATGAGAATGTCCAACCGACCATAAGTTTTCTGAGTCAGTTCAATCGCAGCTTTATATGCTTCTTCATCAGTCACATCACAAGGCGCAGACAATGCTTCAAAGCCTTGCTTTTGAAGTGCCGCCACAGTTTCAGAACACTTCTGGGCATTCATATCAGAAATGACAACTTTGGCACCTTCACTGGCAAATTTCTTTGCAATTTCATGTCCAATACCACTGGCTGAACCTGTAATAAATGCCACTTTATCTTTTAACAGTTGACTCATGATGTACTCCGTTGTCTTCTTTTTTCATTCCAAAGTCTTAAACAATACCAAACCAAGTAAAGGCAGCAATAGCAACAAATACCGCGATGGTTTTAATAATCGTGATGGCAAAAATGTCTTTATAGGATTGTTTATGGGTTAAACCTGTCACAGCAAGCAAGGTAATCACGGCGCCGTTATGCGGTAAGGTATCCATACCGCCAGAAGCCATCGCAACAATACGGTGCATGACTTCAGGTGGAATACCCATGGCTAAAATCGCAGCATTGTATTGATCGGCCATCGCACTTAACGCGATACTCATACCGCCAGAGGCTGAACCTGTCACACCCGCTAAAACTGTCGTGGTGACTGCACCATTGACCAGCGGATTGGTAAAGGTATTGCCCAATGCATGACTAATGATCGCAAAGCCCGGTAAGGCCGCAATGATCGCACCAAAACCGTATTCAGATGCGGTATTCATCACTGCAAGTAAAGACCCGCCAATACTGGCATTGACGCCATCTTTGAAGCCCGTATATACACGACGGAAGTCAAATGAAATTGCCGCGATAATGCCCACAATTAAGGCTAAACCCACGGCCCAAATGGCAGAAGTTTTGGCAACATCGACGGTGTAAGCTGCAAGTCCAATGGCATTGAAATCAAAACCGTTTGGATACCATTCTTTAATCGCAGTGGATAAATACTTATTGGTCACAGCAACTAAAATAAGAGGTACAAAAGCCAACCATTGACGCGCGGTAGAACCATTCGAGGTTGTATCTAAGTTTTGTTTAAGTTGTTGTTGCTCGGCTTCTGTCAGCTCAATACCTGTGGCATAGCCGTCGCCATTTCGAGCAGCTACACGGCGACGCCATTCCAAATAGCTCAAACCTGTAGCAAGAACAAATACCGCACCAATCAAACCAAGGAACGGCGCTGCATAAATATCTGTACCAAAAAAGGTCGTCGGAATAACGTTTTGAATTTGCGGGGTTCCCGGCAAGGCATCCATGGTAAAGGTAAATGCACCAAGGGCAATGGTTCCCGGAATCAAACGCTTTGGAATGTTGGCTTGTCTAAAGAGTTGATTTGCAAATGGATAAACTGCAAATACCACCACAAAGAGACTGACACCGCTATAGGTTAAAATCGCCCCTAAAAGCACAACGGTTAACATTGCATTTTTAGAGCCAATGAGATTCACAATGGTTTTGGCAATGGATTCGGCAATCCCTGACATTTCGACCACTTTACCGAAGATGGCACCGAGTAAAAACACCAAGAAATAATCTTTAATAAACCCAACCATTTTGGGCATAAATACGCCTGAATAAAAAGGCAAAACGTTAGCAGGGTTTATCAGTAAAACCGCCAACAGGGCACAAATCGGGGCCATAAGAATTACGGAAAAACCTCTGTAGGCTGTATACATCAGTAGCCCAAGAGACAATAAAATTACACACAAATCCCACATATTTTTTACTCCATCCTTAAAGAAAATATGTCTTGATGTGCTGTGATATTAATGGCGAATGATGTCAAATCTAGTTGAGTCACAGTGCAATCAGCCTGTGTGGAATACGCATTCATCGACCGTCTATTTCCCTCATGACGAGATGTCTATTTGCATTCTGATCTATGTACTATATTTATCCATCAGAGCATTAATATTTCAGCTTATGGGTCAGACTATAATGCATATAAACCCACGCATTGTTTGAAAATAATCATTGAGTAAGAAGAAAAATTGATTAATATCCAAGCCCTAGTAAGACTGATAAAACTAATTGCATCAAGTTAAAGGTAAAATTTAGAAAACGCACGAAATGACCAATTTTTATATTTTTCATCCAGTTAAAACATATTTTTACAGACTATCATGCTGTTCGACTTATACTGCTTTGACGACTTGATAAAAATGACACCCACTTCCATCACTTGATCTGTTTTGACCGTCTGTTGTATTTTTCATGTAAACCATTTGAGAACAACACGTTCATTTTCATTCAATATCGTGTTGCATCATTGCTCAGGGAAGCTCATGACACTCAAACAATTAAAAGCCTTTTTGGTCCTTGCACGTACGCTTAATTATGCCAATGCAGCCAATGAACTGTGTCTGAGCCAATCCGCTCTCAGCTTAAGTATTAAAACATTAGAAGAAGAACTCGGTGGAAAACTGTTTAAACGCAACACACGTCGGGTAGAAATCACCCTTGAAGGTCAGTCCCTCATTCCCTATGCCAAAAAGCTCTTGGCCAACTGGGAGGATATGGAAAAAGATGTCAAACAGCGCTTTAAACTCAACCGTGGCACTTTAAATATTGCCTCAATGCCCTTTGCCACTCATGCGGTACTCCCCGAAGTGATGCATGATTTTGCACAGCAGCACCCCAACATCAGTTTTTCAATCCATGACATCACCAATGAAAAAATCATTGAAAAGGTTCAAGAAGGCATTTTTGAGATTGGTATTTGTTTTGAACCCAAGGCCAATGAGCAACTGATTTTTCAGCCTATATTCAATGAAGACTTTTTAGCTCTCTTGCCCAAACACCACATCTTAGCCAAACAAAAAAGCGTGACATGGCTTGAACTTTGCTCTTGCCCTTTTGTCACCTTACAAAACCCCTCAATTATTCGGTATGTGATTGAGGAACACTGTGCTGCGCATCAAGTGGTGTTGGATTTGAAAGTCGAATGCCACCAAATCAGTTCTCTATCTCACTTTGTTGCCTATGGTATGGGTGTCAGTGCGATTCCACGACATTTCCAAAAATTCATCGATCTTGAAAAAAATGTGTTGGTTGAAATTGAGGACAATCAAGCGCAACTTGCGGTGGGCATTATTTATAAGAAAGATTATGAACTGTCTAACATGTCGTCCCAATTTATTGAAACCACACTTTGGCATCATTTCTAAGCGAAGCTCTCCCTCCTTCGGACGAAACTGAAGCTAAACCTTAATAGCTCAGAATAAGCCGTATGATTATTTGCATGGCTTTACCACATGCTTTGACTCTTCTTTTATTTATTTTTCTTCGTAAATATTCTGCATTAATGAGTTTTTCTTATTATACGTTAGAAAGATTCAATTTCTAAAAAGTGCAGCGCAATGCTAAAAAAATAACAAGCAAGGAAGATCAGGAAATAAAAGATGAATAAAGTCGTCGCAAATGCAGCCGAAGCATTAGCTGATGTGGTTGCCAATAATCAAACGGTTGCCGTGGGTGGTTTTGGCCTCTGTGGTATTCCAGAAGCATTAATTGATGCCTTAAAAGATACAGGTGTCACAGGTTTAACCTGTATTTCAAATAATGCAGGTGTAGATGGCTTTGGTTTAGGTAAATTATTAGAGACCAAACAAATTAAAAAAATGATTGCCTCTTATGTCGGTGAAAACAAAGAGTTTGAGCGACAGTATCTCAATGGTGAACTTGAAGTTGAGCTCACCCCGCAAGGCACACTCGCAGAAAAACTACGTTCAGGCGGTGCAGGTATTCCTGCATTTTTCACCCAAACAGGTGTAGGCACCCTCATTGCCGAAGGTAAAGAAGTCCGTGACTTTCATGGTCGTCCGCATATTTTAGAAATGTCCCTCACTGCGGACATTGCTTTAGTGAAAGCCTACAAAGCGGATAAAGCCGGTAACTTGGTATTCCGTAAAACCGCACGTAACTTTAACCCTGACTGTGCTATGGCAGGCAAATTTACGATTGCTGAAGTCGAACAGGTGGTTGAAATTGGTGAAATTGATCCAGATGACATCCATTTACCGGGTATCTACATCAACCGCGTGGTGCTTAATGCCACCCCAAAAAAGCAGATCGAACAACTGACCATTAAAGCAGAGGAAGCTTAATTATGGCTTGGACACGTAATGAAATGGCGCAGCGTGCTGCCCTTGAACTCGAAGATGGTTTTTATGTCAACTTAGGTATTGGCTTACCGACCTTAGTGGCCAATTATCTACCCGAAGGGATCAATGTTTGGTTACAGTCAGAAAATGGCTTGCTCGGTATTGATGAGTTTCCAACCCGTGATGCAGTCGATGCAGACTTGATTAATGCAGGAAAACAAACTGTCACCGCACGTAAAGGGGCTGCATTTTTCTCAAGCTCAGAATCCTTTGCCATGATTCGTGGTGGTCATGTCAATATTGCTATATTAGGTGCAATGGAAGTCTCTGAAACGGGCGACTTGGCAAACTGGATGATTCCGGGTAAAAAAGTCAAAGGCATGGGCGGCGCAATGGACTTGGTCTCTGGTGTACAAAAAGTCGTGGTGCTCATGGAACACTGCGCCAAAGATGGCACGCCAAAAATTGTGCCTCAATGTACCCTACCACTCACGGGTAAAGCTGTCGTCAGCCGTATCATTACTGACTTAGGCGTGATAGATATCACTGCTGAAGGTATGAAACTGGTTGAACTGGCACGCGATGTGAGCCTAGAACAAATCCAGAAAGCGACTGGATTAGAACTTATCATCAATGACTTTAAAGCTGCTTAAGTACAAAACAGCATCATTCAAAGCAGCTTCGGCTGCTTTCTTATTGGGCTCACTCAAAAATATTTTCAGTTACCAATAGGTATTTTTATGGCCTTTAAATCAAACATAAAAACCATCATCAGCTTGTTCAAGAGCATCTCTATACTCCCAAATTTAGGGAATGATGACTCCCGCGCACATCTTTTTAACCCAAATATCGGATGAAAAACCACACCGCTCGGCTACTATATTTGCATTCCACATCCAGAGGTTCCCATGTCACAACAAGATTATGAAAATGGTTTAAAAGTTCGCACAGAAGTCATGGGCGAATCTTTTGTTAAACGTGCTCAAGACAATACTGTACCTTTCACCCAACCTTTGCAGGACTGGATTAATGAACATGCTTGGGGCTCAACATGGCAACGTGATGGTGTATTACCACGTAAATATCGCTCGTTAATTACCATTGCATTTTTGACAGCACAAAAAAGTCCAACTGAGCTGAAAGGTCACGTTCGCGGTGCGCTAAATAACGGTGCAACGGTTGAAGAAATTCAAGAAGTTCTTTTACACAGTTTGCCTTATTGCGGCGCACCTGCAACTCAAGAGGCGTTCCGTGCTGCACTGGAAGTGATTCAGGAATATCAAAGCAACTCATAAATAGTTTAAGCGCCCATACAAAAGCGTCTTTTGCAGTCGTATGGCGCAATTCATCTGGTTTGGCTATGCCGTATTTTTTGCCTAGCCAAACCATTTCCATTAAAAGGCTTTGGTCACACTCATGCCAACGCTAAAGTTTCGACCATCGGCCGGTTCAAAGAAGCGACTATTGCTGTCATTTACTATGACTGAACCCACATAGTTACGGTCAAACAGGTTATCTACGCGAGCATAACTGTTGATTTTCCAATCACCGTTTACCCATACATAGCCCACATTGGTCGCCATAATGGTATAACTTGGCGCTGTATCTGAATTAATATCATCCACATAAATTTTATCCATATAGCGTGCTTCTAAGCCTGCTTGGAAACCCTGTTCAGGTTGCCATGCAATACGGGTAAACGCTTGGTTTTTGGCAACTCCGGGAATCTTATTTCCTTTATTAATGGCTTTCGCATAAGGTTTTTTTGAATCATCTGGATTCGCTATTTCTGCTGTATAACTATCAAATTCAGCATCGATATAACTAAAGCTCGATTGTATGTTGAGCTGTTTCCAGATCGTTTGTTGCCATGAAAGCTCTAACCCTTGTCGCGTGGTTTGATCTGCATTACGAAAAGTCGCACGACCATCACGTGTTCCCGCTGTCACTATATCGTTTTTTGTATCTGTCTGGAAAACAGCTAAAGTGAAGAGCCCGAATGGATTCTGCGACTTTAAACCTAGCTCGTAATTATCACTACTCGCAGGTTTTAACGCAAAATTCATACCCGATTTCGAAGGATCAGTGTTATAAGCCATTTCTGTAAAGGTTGGCGTTTCAAAGCCTTTGCCATAACTGGCATAGGCATAAAGTTCAGGTGAAATTTCCAAACCTAATGCCACAGATGGCAATAATTTTTGATAATCGGTTGAGCCACTGTCATCACCATTGCCAGCTACAATGTAATGGTCATCTGATTTGTAATGCACATTGCTATAGCGTAAGCCTGTATCAAGATGCCACGTGGGTAAGAACTGCCATGAGGCTTGTACATATGGATCTAAATTCCACAGGGTATTATTTTCATTACGGCGTAAATCACCTTTAACACCATAAGATTCTTTACCATTTACCATTACAAAATTATTATAGCCTTGACGGTCTTCATCCATATTGTCTAATGCAATACCAGCACTAAATGTAGTATTCGGTAGTAATTCTTTACCTGTCCAACGGAAGTCTGCACCATAGTAATCCCGATCAAAATCAATCACGCCACCTGCATGGCGAGCATTGGCTTGCGGCCCCTTTGGAATCGACTGATATTGTACGACTTGTCGGTTGCCCAAATAGAGCATGCTATATAGCTCTTGCTGATCATTCAGCGGCTTAGTCCACGTCAGTCCTGTTTGGGTTTGTTCAATTTCTTTACGGACATTATAGATATTGTTGCTGTCATTCACTTGTTTCGGATTAGCTTTCCACTGCTCACGACTAAGACCTTGTGGGTCGTCGGCATCAATATCGACTCGGTTCATCACCCAGTTGATTTTACTGCCATCCTCTAAGTTCCACGTCAGTTTGGCATTATTCAATACTTTTTGTGCCGCACTATCGTCTCGAAAACCATCGGTATCAAAATAAGAGGAACTAATCACATAAGCAGGTTGATTGGTCTGTTTGGAACCCCCTTGTAATTGGATATTGGCTTGTTGCTTATGGTCGCTGCCTGCATTGAGTCCCACTTGAATTGAGTCTTTGCCTTGCCCTTCTTTGGTCTCAGCCAAGATGGTTCCCCCTGATGAGTTACCATATAAAGATGAAAATGGCCCTGTCAGTACTTCGATGTGATCTAAACTATTGAGGTCAATATTGGAACTTTGCCCTTGACCATCAGGCATGGTCGCAGGAATACCATCGACATACATCCGAATGCCACGCACGCCAAAAGTCGAACGAGCGCCAAAGCCACGCATCGAAATCTGTAAGTCTTGCGCATAGTTTTCGCGGTTATTAATTTGTAAGCCTGCAACCCCTTGTAAGACTTCGGATAGGTTCACATTGGCATTGTTTTGTACTGTAGCCGCTTGGACTTTTTGAATAGATGCAGAAGTCGATAACAACTCGCTATCGGTATGTACCGCTTGGACAGTGATCACAGGAAGTTGATATTCTGTCGTTTCTGCATAAGCATGCATAGATTGTAGAATAACCGCAGTCAATAAGGCTTGTTTAAAAGGCGCAGGCATCAAATAAGTTAATCGCACAATATTTCCTTGCTTGTTATTACCATAAAAATGGGAAGCCTATCATCTCGACAGGCTTCCCATACAATAAAATGTTTTAATCGGCTAAGCTATACGCAACCACATAATCACCATGATCAGGCGACTGACGTGCCCCACCTGCGGAAATGACCACATATTGCTTGCCTGTTTTTGGAGAAATGTAGCTCATCGGTGTCCCTTGGCTACCCACTGGTAAACGCGCTTTCCATAATTCTTCACCATTAGATGAATTGAAGGCGCGCAAGTAGAAGTCTTGTGTTGCAGCAAAGAACACTAAACCACCTTGTGTCGCCATTGGACCACCAATGGTTGGCATACCAATCGGCGCTTTTAAGCCCATTTTAATACCCATTGGACCAGTATCTTCAACCGTACCTAAAGGCACCTGCCAAGCCACTTGACGGGTTTTCATATCAATCGCCGTCATGGTTCCGAAAGGTGGTTTTTGGCATGGAATGCCCAATACCGACATAAAGCGGTTTTTATTCACTTTATACGGTGTACCTTTCATTGGCACTGCGCCCATACCTGTGTTGACCTTCTCTCCACCACTGGCTTCAAGTTTTAAATCTTCAGGCGTTTGTTTAATCAGCTGAATCCACAGACCTAGGCGCATGTCGTTGACAAACATATAACGATGCGTTGGGTCAAATGCGATACTGCCCCAGTTCATCCCACCCAGTGATCCCGGAAAACTTAAAGATATATCAGAACCCGGTGCTGTAAAGAGACCGTCATAACGCATCGATTTAAAGTTAATGCGACACATCAACTGGTCAAATGGCGTTGCGCCCCACATGTCCGATTCAGTCAAAGTTTGATTACCAATCTGTGGCATTTCAACTGAACGTGGTTGGGTTGCGCTGTATTGCTCATCAGGAATATCTGCAGCTTTTACAGGTTGTTCAATGACTTTGGTTAAAGGCTTACCTGTCACACGGTCGAGTACAAAGAACTGCCCTGACTTGGTGCCAATGACAACAGCAGGTTTGGTTTGCCCATTTTGCATCGGAAAATCGACCAAGCTTGGCTGCATGGGTAAATCGAAGTCCCAAAGATCATTGTGAACGGTTTGATACACCCACTTCTCTTTACCTGTGGTTGCATCCAAAGCCAAAACGGAAGAATTGTACTTATGGTCTACAGGTTGACGGTTTCCACCCCAGACATCGACTGACGAACTGCCCATCGGTAAGAACACCGTGTTCATTTGCGGGTCGTAGGACATTGCCGCCCAAGAGTTAGCTGAACTACGTTTATAGATTTCACCCGGTTTTAGGACATAGTTTGGATTTGGGTTACGTGGATCAAAAGCCCAGCGTAGCTGCCCAGTAATCACATCATAAGCACGAATCACACCACCGGGCATATCCGCTGCAAAGTTGTCAGCAATACGACTCCCGACAATGATGCTGGTTCCCGCAATGGTTGGCGCCGAGGTCACTTCAAAACGAGGCGCTTGTGTGCCCGCACCTAGACCTTCCAGTAAGTTCACTGTTCCATCAACACCAAAGTCTTTACAGCGTTCGCCTGTATCAGCATTGACTGCAATTAAACGACCATCAGGTGTATTGGTATAAACACGACGCGGACATGCAGTATTGTTTGCTACCGCAGTGACAGCACTTGCACCCGCTAAAGTCGGTTGTACCAAGGCTTGTGTCGAGTCAAAGTAACCCACACCCCGACAACGCTCCCAAGCATCGGCTTTAGAGTTCACTTCAGCTTTCCAGATTTGTTTACCTGTGTCCGCATCTAAAGCAATGATGTTGTTATGCGGTGTACATAAAAAGACTTTATCACCGACCTGTAAAGGCGTGAGCTGGTCTTCTGCGCCATTACCCGTACCTGTGGTCATATCACCTGTTTGAAAGCGCCATGCTTCCTTTAACTTAGATACATTATTACGGTTGATCTGATCCAACGCAGCAAAACGACTTCCACCAGCATCATTACCATAGTGCGACCAATTCACTTGTTGAGTTTGAGCCGTTACAGGCACTAGGGGTAGTTCTTCACCACTGGCTTTGACTGTAGGATGTGGAATAAACATGCCATACAAACCACCGAGCATACCTAACACCGTCAAACCACCTAAAGCATAAGCGGGTGCCGAAGGCGCAATTTGAAATTGGTACTTACGAATAGCAGGCAAGGTAAAACACAGTGCGGCAAATAAACCCGCAGGAAACATTAAACGTGAATGCAGTGCCCAAAAATCCCAACCTGCATCAAACAGTGCCCAAACCACAGTTCCAAGAAAAACCAGTGCAAAAATCCAGACACCCAATGCTTTTTTTCTAAAAATAAATATTGCGGAAATGGTGGTCAATAAACCTGCTATGAGGAAGTACCATGAACCACCTAGACTAATCAGTTTTCCACCACCGATTAAATAAAATAAGCCAGTCAGCAATAAAGCTAAGCCTAATATAAAGCACCATATTTTAAATATGGGTTGAGATTGTGCTTCGGACATACTTTTTACTCCAAATGCTGTGTTTTAAATGATCTCTCCTACTTTGTTTTGAGCATCATTCACACCACATCCAAACTTTGAGCATCCACAATTAACTTGCTTCAACAATGAAAAAAGAGTGTTTAGGGGCTGTTGATATTTCATAAATGGCTTGCGTTGTAGGCTAAAATTGAGCAGGCAAGGCATGGAACGATGACAATAGTGGGACTATTTTCAAGTTTCATAACGATGTCTGTGAAGATTTTAGCCACAACCTTTTAGGACTAGAGTATTTTTTGATGCTACGTTGTTGCGAACCACTTATTTAGAATGACTAAATTGCGTATTTCGCGCCTAGTATCATCTAAAAAATACTCGTTGTCGCAAGCATAGATGAAGTGTCAACAGCCCCTGGCTCAGCAACAGTATTGCTTACATTTTAAATACTCTTTCACTTTAAATACGATTAAAAATTCACCTTAACGCTAAGACCCGCCACCCAAGCATCATCCACTTCTTTCACGCCAGAGGGTTGATAGATATATTGTAGGTTGGGTCTGAGCATCACCGCTGGTGACCACTGATAGGTATAGTTCAACTCAACATTGAGTTCGTCATGTTGAATTGGGACATAATCGCTGGCAAGCGCGTCATAACTGTAATAACCACGGCCTTCGTTAGTGGCGATTTGCTTATCCGTCACACGGTCATTCACCACATAGTTGGCCAAACCAAAACCAATAGAATCATTTGGACGGCTATCAAAAGGGCCTTTGTACCAAAGTGCCAGTTGTTGTGTACTTTCTACAGCGGTCGTGTCTCGGTCATTGATGACCCCATTGAAACTGATATATAAACCGCGTTTAGGATCAGCCCCGTGTTGGGTCAGTTGTTGTTGTGCATTTAACCAGAAACTATATTTACCATCGTGGATTTCTCCTGATGTCCCCACATCTTTAGCTTCTGCTGTGGAATACAGTGCGCCGAGTTTATATTCACCAGGTAAACCACTAAATGTGGCAAGTTTAGGTTTCCATGCCAGTTCAACTGGAATGGTGGCCCCTTCGACATTGTCCATATCGAGGTTGAAGCCATCACTGTCTGAATCTGTTTTGACATTGTCTGGATTAACTTCATAGACCCCAACGCCAAGTGACCAGTCTGGTGCAAATTGATATTTCACATTGGTGCCCCATAAGCTGACAGGCCAGTTATACCAAATCGAACCGATGGACTTACCTAACTGTCCACCACACAAAAGTAAGTTCTGAAACTCACATTGCGAGCTGTTAAAGTCATCGGACATGCCCATACGACCAATTTTGAATTGGACACGGTTGTCGTCAAATCCTGTTTTGATCCAAGCCTGAGTTAAGCGCCAAATTTTGCCACGACCATAAATTTCTTGGCTGTTGCCCAAGGTACTGGCACGAGGGTCTTTAATTCGTTCAAGCGTTAGGGCATTACCATCACGCTTAGTCACCATGATTGCTGCTGTGGTATTTTCCCAACCTGCAATTTTATTTAAATCAAAATTAGCACCCAGTGTGAGCTGCGCGGCATTGTCAAAACTATTGTCATCGTTATAACCGCCAGCCAAATTGGTGGCTGCTTGGCTCATAATCGATGCTGTAAATTTATAACCTTGATCTTCCAGTTGCTTCCGTTCACCGTTCCAATCACCGAATAACCATTGACGGTCTGCTGAATAAAATTCATTGGCTGAAGCCAATTGGCAACCAAGCAGCGCCAAAGACAGTGTGCCGATTTTTAATAATTGTTGTTGCATCCCAAACATCCTTTTCTATGAGGAAAGCTCAACTCACATGAGCTTTCCATGCGGTTTTTATTATTTAATGCGAACGGCTGGACTCAGTTCAGAAGTTGCACCCAAATGGTCTGTAACATTGGCGGTGACATTGGCCACACCACTTGCCACTTTCCATGTTGCTTGACCTTGACCTTGTGCATTCGTGGTCACCACTTGAGTACCTAAATACTGCTCTGCTTCTTGACTCTTCGCTTGACGATTGGCAAAGAACTCAACCTGATAGCGTTGATTCGGTTGCGCTTGCACTTCTGCCGTGACTTGACCTTTGCTATAACTTAAACGCGGTGCTTGGATATTTTGGTTTGGCATCGCATTACAGCCCTGTTCATTTGGCTGTGTACAGGTTTTTTGCAGTTTCGCCGCTTCAATGACCACGCCACCACCACGAGAACCCACAAAGCCAGCATGTTCAAGCGCAGGCACAGCAAACACAATTGCGCCTAAACGCTGATTAGGTACACACGAACCACCCGCTTCACAGCGTTTAATATCTTTGCCATTGCCCCAAATTAGGTTTTTGGTCAAGGTTGTGCGGGCATTGGCATCTTTTTCTGAACGAATGGCTATTCCTAAACGATTACCATGAACTTTATTGCTGTCAAAGATGTTGCCATCACCGGTGAGGTTAAAGCCAATTGAGTTATTGGTCAGTTCGTTATAAGCGATGTAATTGCGCTTACCCCAGTTGATTTGCAAACCATCAGAGTAGTTTTCAAATTTGTTCCCCACCACCGCATTGTCATTACCCCACAGGATTTCAATCCCTTGCGACGGCTCTGGGTTGGCTTTGGTTGAAGTAAATAGATTGTTGGCCACAAGGTTAAATGCCGCGCCACGGGTAAGCTCAAGACCATCGCCATTATCTACAAACACGTTGTTCAAAACTTTGTTGTTATTGGTGGTGGTTGAAGTCGGATTACCCTTACCGTCATCACCCGTCAACATCACGCCTGAACCACCGTAGTTATTACTGATACGGTTATGTTGAATCAAGTTATTGCTTGAGCGGTTCACCAATACACCAATACAGAAACGATGAATATCGAGACCTTTTAAGGTCACACCATTCACATCTTGCAGAACTAAACCCGGTAAAGTCGTAGTACGGACATTGGTACCATACTGTTCAGGATTTGCCCCCGGGCAGGCTTTCGCGCCTTCACCTTTAATATAGTTTGAACCATCAATCGCAATAAACTCGCCTGTTTTGTCCCATTGCGTCCCAATGATCTTCACTGAAGACTTAATTGGCGGTAAAGCTTGATTCAGTTTAATTACATAGGGTGCTTTACCGACTGCTTGAATTTGAATTTCATTTTCTTGTGCGGCATTGGCATTCGATTGTTCAATCGCCCAACGCAGTGAACCTTTTGCAGTATCATCCTGATAACGATCCACAATATAAGTTTCTGCACTAGCAAAACCTGATGCCGCTAAACTCAAAACTAATGTGGTCAAACGTAAAGTTGATGGTTTCATATTTTAAATCCTTTTCTATCCTTGAAGATGAATAACACAGTGCATTAAGGCGTCGGTTGTACTGTTTTCAGCAACTGTTTGAGTTGAGTCACATCAATTTGACCCGGTGCAGAGGCTTCACCAATCATGCCGAAACTTAGGCTGCCGCCCATGTTGGCAGTCGCGACACGAGAAATCGTACCCAACTGCCCCATCGACATGGTTAGCAGTGTTTTTTGACTTTTTTGACTCACAGCCAACGTAGCATTCATGAGGGTAAAGACATCTTGTTTTGACTTTGGCATCACCGCAATTTTTAGAATGTCGGCACCCATCTGATCTTGTTTTAGCAGACGGTTTTCAATTTCTTGTTGTTCGGGGGTTTTGGCAAAATCATGATTTGACATGATCACCAACACGTTCTTTTCATGTGCTAATTTGGTTAATTTCGCCACACTGCCTGCATCACGGAACATTTCGATATCCAGCAATTGCATAAATGGCTTTTTCAGGTATTCACGATAAATCTTTTCATAGTCTTGGTCAGACACCGTCATTTTACCGCCTTCGTTATGGGTACGAATGGTCGCGATCAACGGTTTATCTTTTAAAATTTGATTCAGCTGCTGACCCAATGCAATTACTTTTTTGGTGTCCGCAGAAAATTCGAGTAAATCGATACGGAATTCAGCCAAATCGACATCAGGATTACTGGCAATCACTTTGGCTTGTGCAATCGCTTGTTCAGCCGTTTTTGCGGTAATCGGTACAATGGTTTTGACAGGTAAGTTGCCAATATTGAGGTTTTTCACCATATAGTGTTGTGCACTTGATTGAGCAGATTCAGCTGCAAATGCAGATGGCATTGCTGCGATAACCGCACTGCTTAAGCAGAGTTGCATTGCTAATTTTTTGATGGTAATCATTACATTTCCTTGTATTTACAAACTATTGCCTGACTTCTGTCATCAATGGCAAACATACGTGGGATGGATGAAATGTGCCATACCATCACCACGTATAAACTTCTATCTATTCGGCTCATGCAAGATGTCCTACACCAAGCCTTCGGGAGTTTAGATATCTAAAAACACGGTTTCGTCTTCACCTTGAATACGAATATCAAAGCGATATACCACTTCACCATCACGTTCTTCACGTTTCGCAATTAAGGTTTGACGACGAGGTGCCCACTCAATGCCTTTCAGTACAGGATCTTGTGCATTGGCTTCAGCTTCATCTTCAAAATACACACGGGTATTCAAGCCAATGTTAATCCCGCGAGCAAAGATGATCAGCGCAATATGCGGTGCCTGAGTTGTCCCTTTACGGCCCGGAACCGCACCCGGTTTAATGGTATTGAAACTCCAAAAACCAGTTTCAAAGTCTGCGCCTGTACGCCCCCAACCGAGGAAGTTTGGATCGACCACTTTGCCTTGAATATCGGCCGCACTTGAATACACACCGTTGGCATCCGCCTGCCAAATTTCAATCAATACATCGCGTAGCGGTAAACCTAAACCGTCGAACACTTGACCTTCTAAGCGAATACGTTCGCCTAAAGTATTTTCTTTAACTAGCTGGTTGTTAAAGTTATTTTCAAAGACTTCAATGTTGGCTTGTTGTGGTAACAAACCAATGTGTACGTATGGTCCACCTGTTTGAGATGGCGTTTCATGCAGTTCTTGAAAGTTCCAATGGTTCATGTTGTTCTCCCTGAATTAAGTCAAATCATTTTCGAAATAAGTCGCACGACGACCACGTAAAGTGATGTCAAAACGATAACAACGGCTGTCTGCTTCAATGAAGTTGCTCTTGTCTTCCAAGGCAATCAATGCACGACGTTGTTCTTCCGAAGGAATGGTTTTAATAATTGGACACGAATCAATCAGCGTATCGCCTTCAAAATAAAACTGAGAAATCAGACGTTGTGCCCAACCATCAGCAATCAAAGAGAAATGGATATGCGCAGGACGCCATTCATTAATACGGTTACGCCAAGGATACGGACCCGGCTTAATGGTACGGAATACAAAATAGCCATTGGCATCGGTCATCATGCGACCACAGCCGCCAAAGTTTGGGTCCATCGCACCAATAAACTGATCATTTGGATGACGATAACGACCAGAAGCATTGGCTTGCCACACTTCGAGCAAGGCATTTTTGACTGGACGACCGAACTGATCACGCACATAGCCATGCACAATAATGCGCTCGCCAATCGGCAAACCTTCTTTGGCGTAGTTCAAAATCAAATCGTTATCTTTAGGCCCAAACTGCTCCGCACTAAACTGCGGTGAAGTCACTTCAGTTAAGGTTTCTGCAATCGAAATCAAAGCATTTTTTGGCGAGCGTAATACACTGGTTTTATAGCCGGGTGCATATGCTGGCGGATGATCATCGGTATTGCGTTGTGCATAAGCACCTAAAATAAGTTGCGACATGTGACGTCCCTCTTAATCTTGTTCCATTACTCTTGATTCGTTTGTTCTTGGCTAAGTTGCTGTTCGCTCAGTTTTTGCGGGGCAATGCCCAAATCTGCAAAAACTTCTTCTGCCATGTGCATAGCTGCATTGGCTGCGGGTAAACCGGCATACATTGAACAGTGCAAAATCAACTCTTTTAAATCGTCTTTGGTCACACCATTGTTAAAACAAGCACGTAAATGCATACGCAGTTCATCTTCACGGCCCAATGCCAATAACACGGCAATGGTGACTAAGCTACGGGTGTGGCGCGGCATGCCCGGTCTAGACCAGACTTCGCCCCACGCAAAACGGCTAATAAAATTTTGAAAGTCGGCATTGAAATCATTCAAGTTCTCAAGTGAACGACCGACATGCTTTTCACCCAGCACTTCAGTGCGTACGGTGATTCCTTGTTCATAACGTTGTTCATCATTCATGGGAGAAACCTCAATTAGGTCGCATCGGTATGTGCGACCAGTGATTTAACAAAAATAGCGACTGCTGCTGCTGTTGCTGGAATTAACAACAGACTTAAAATGGCGGTAAATGACCAATCATTGCCCAGTAAAACTGCGCCGATCCATGCACCAAATACCGCACCGAAACGACCAATTCCAGACATCCAAGCCACACCTGTTGCACGGCATTGGGTTGGGTAAAAACGCGCACTCAGTGCTGGCATTGCGGACTGCGCACCATTAATTGCAACACCTGCGCAAAGTACTAAAATGGCAAGTAAGGTTGGGTTGGCTAAGCTTTGACCAACAGCAAAAGCAAAGATTCCAGCGACAAAGTAGAAGCCTGCAATAATGCGGTTCGGGTTGAAACGGTCCATTGCCCAGCCAATAAATAAAGCACTGAGGACACCGCCAAACTGGAATAAACCACCAATAAATGCAGCACGTTCCATCGTTGCGCCTGTTTCACGCATTAAGGTTGGTAACCAACTGGTGAGCAGATAAATCATCACCAAACCCATGAAGTAAGTTAGCCACAATAAAACCGTGCCTTTGACATATTTTTGAGAGAACAGCATGCCAAACACACCTTTCTTCTCTGCACCTTCGGTTTTTTCCTCAGGTACATGAAACTCTGTAACGTCCTGTACTTGCATCGGTGCAATACGCGTTAGGATTTTGCGGACTTTTTCGCTATCACGACCTCTCACAATCAGAAAACGATAGGATTCTGGCAGGAAGAAAATTACCAAGATCATCAAGATTAGTGGCGACCAACCTCCCAATAAGAATAAGCTGTGCCAACCAAAGGTTGGGATCAACCAACTGCTGATGAAACCGCCTGTCGCCATCCCCAAGTTGTATCCACAGAACATACAAGTCACGAGTAAAGAACGTGAACGTTTTGGGCAATATTCAGAAAATAATGTGGTTGCGTTCGGCATTGCCGCGCCCAAACCAATACCGGTTAAAAAGCGTAGAACCACTAAAGTATTTAAGTCAGTTGCATATGCCGATGCCAAAGTAAAGCCACCAAAAATCAGCATCGAAACACTTAAAACAATCTTTCGCCCAAAGCGGTCAGCAGTTGGACCAGACACCAAAGCACCAATAATCATGCCGCCTAAAGCCGCGCTCATGACTGGACCCAGTTGCGAACGGTCTATCCCCCAGTCTTGTGCTAAAGCGGGAGCAATAAAACCCATTGCCGCAGTATCAATACCGTCAACAAAAACAATGAGAAAACATACAATTGCGATCAACCACTGATATTTGCTAATCGGTGCATCATTAATCAGTGCTTGTGCGTCTATACTCGTTTTTTGAGTAGCGTATTCCTGAGACGCCATACCTGCCTCCTTGGGCTGAAAGTCCTTTTAAAATCCTTAAACTATTGAATCGATCCAATAAACTGACTGAGGGTTTGATTAAACAACTCAGGCTGTTCGATATTGGAAAGATGTGATGCATTAATCACTAGGAGTTCACTATCTTTAATCTGTTGTTGCATAAACACGCCATCTGCCACTGTGGTGACTGGGTCAAATGCACCTGCAATCACTAAAGTTGGAATCTGAATCTGTTGAATTTCTTTGTTCAAATCTGCTTGAGCCAATGCACGGCAAGATTCTGCATAACCCAATGCTGGCGTAGTCGCTAAAGACTGAATGGTGCGCTGTGCCAAAGCATCATGTTGATAATCAAACTGTTCGCTGAACCAACGGGTGTGCGTAGTTTTGACCAAATCTGCTAAGCCATTGGCTGTCACTGCATCTGCACGTGCATTCCAACCTTCTTCAGTCCAAATTTTGGCTGCTGAGTTGGCCACGGTAATGCTATGAAAACGATCTGCATGGTGAATACCAAGCCACAAAGCCGTCATGCCGCCCATTGAAATCCCGCAAAAATGCGCCTTTTCAATGCTTAAACCGTTCAGGATATCAATCACATCTTCTGCAAGATTTTGTACAGTGGTCTGCTCAATCACATCGCTTTGCCCATGACCACGCGTGTCATAAGTCACCACTTTGAACTGTTGTTCGAAGGCAGCAACTTGTGGTTGCCACATGCCTTTATCTGTACCCAATGAGTTTGAAAATACAATCACAGGCGCATTGTCTTGCCCACTGATCGCAACGGATAAAGTCTTGCCTTGACGATTGGTCATCGTGATATTCACTTTGCCTCTCCTTTTGCTTCTTGCAACACCGCATCAATCTGGTCTTGAATATTGCCAAGATAAGATTCGGGTTTAAAAATGTCATTAATCTGAGCTACGCTGAATAAGTCTTTAACTTGATCCAATTCAGCAATCACATCTCTTAAGTGCACGCCTTTTGCAACAGCTGTTTTACACGCGTCCTCTACCAAATGATGAGCCTGTAAACGTCCGATGTGTGGCGCCAATGCCATCATCACCGCTTCTGCCATAATTAAGCCTTGAGTACATTCCAAATTGCGCTGCATGTTCTCTGCATTAACTTGCATCCCTTGTAAAACATCCAAAGTTCGCTCTAAAGCACCTGCACAGAGTTGGAAAATTTCAGGCAACGCCAGCCATTCTGCATGCCATCCGCCCAAACTACGCTCATGTTCCTGCACCATACTTTGATACAAACTCGACATCAGCACAGGCACACGATTGGCTGCTGCCAAAACCGATGCCGCAGCAACAGGATTTCGTTTATGCGGCATGGTCGATGACCCACCACGCCCTTTTGCCGTAGGTTCAAAGATTTCTGCAATTTCGGTTTGCATCATCAAAGACCAGTCACGTGCCATTTTGCCCAGACTACCTGTCACTATTGCGAGAACACTCGCCACTTCGACAATACGGTCTCTTTCACCATGCCAAGTACAGCTTGGAACAGAAAGTTGTAACTGTGCTGCAAATGCTTGTACAACTGCTGTGCCTTGATTCTGCAAAGAAGCCAATGAACCCACAGCACCGCCCAATTGAGCAGTTAACACGCGTGATTTCATGGCTTCAATACGGGCCAAATCACGATGAAAGGCCGAAGCCCAACGCGCTAATTTATGACCTAAGGTAATGGGTAAACCTTGCTGCAACCACGTGCGCCCAATCATGACTTGCGAGCGATACTGTTCCGCTTGGGTCATTGTGGTGCGATAACATTGCTGAATTAAAGCTTCAACCTGCGTCATTGCGGCACGGCATTGCAAAATGCAGGCAGTATCTAAAATATCTTGACTGGTTGCACCCCAATGTACATAACGTGCAGCATCTTCATCGTTTTGTTTTACAATCGCAGTTAATTGCTTCACAAAAGGAATCGCAATATTGCCCGCCAAGCCTGTAGCAACAGCTAAAGCATCAAAATCAAACTGATCAATCGCAGTCTGTGCAATTTGAAAAATTGCTGTTGCGGCAGATTCTGGAATGACGCCGACCTGAGCCTGTGCTTGTGCCAAGGCAACTTCCGTCTCAATCATGTAAGACACCAAAGCGCGATCACTGAAAATTTCAGTCACTTCGGTTTGGTAAAATAAGCTGGCATATAACTGGCTCATGATCGCTGTCCTTAACTCTGCTTTAAACGCGCTGAATAATCAGGGCAATGCCTTGACCGACACCAATACACATTGAACACAGGGCATAGGTTCCACCAGTTTGTTCTAACTGGTTTAAAGCCGTTGTCACTAAGCGTGCACCCGATGCTCCGAGAGGATGGCCAATTGCAATAGCACCGCCGTTTGGATTCACTTGTGTGCTGTCATCGGCTAAACCGAGGTCACGCGTCACCGCAAGTGCTTGTGCTGCAAAAGCTTCATTCAGTTCAATCACATCCATCTGCTCGATGGTGAGATTGGCTTGTTTCAGCAATTTCTTAATCGCAGGTGCCGGGGCAAAGCCCATGATGCGCGGTTCAACCCCCACTGCCGTTGAAGCAATGATTTTGGCACGTGGTTTAAGCTGGTACTGTTCAACCGCTTGTTCTGAGGCAATCAGTACAGCAGCTGCACCGTCATTAATCCCTGAAGCATTGCCCGCTGTGACGCTGCCCTCTGCTGTGACGACTGGCTTGAGTTTTGCCAAACCTTCTAATGTGGTCGATGCACGAGGATGTTCATCGGTATCGATCACAATCGGATCACCCTTACGCTGTGGAATGCTCACTGGGATGATCTCATGTTTAAAAAAGCCTTGAGCTTGCGCGGATGCTGTACGCTGTTGACTTGTCAAGGCAAACTGGTCTTGATCAGCACGGTTAATATTAAATTGTTGCGCCACATTCTCTGCGGTCTGCGGCATGGTCTCTACACCATACATCGCCTTCAGCTTCGGATTGATAAAACGCCAGCCCATGGTGGTGTCTTCAATCTTCTGGCTACGTCCATAGGCGGTTTCTGATTTACCCATCACAAAGGGAGCACGTGACATGCTTTCCACACCACCTGCAATAATCATATTGGCTTCACCGGCTTTAATCGCACGCGCTGCCATGGCAATCGCATCCAACGATGAACCACATAAACGGTTGATGGTAGTTGCTGGGACTTCAACCGGTAAACCCGCCAGTAATGCTGACATACGCCCCACATTGCGGTTGTCTTCACCTGCCTGGTTGGCACAGCCGTAGATCACATCATCGACTTGTGTCCAATCGACACTTGGATTACGTTGCATCAAGGCTTGAATCGGCACGGCACCCAAGTCATCAGCACGGACTGGGGCTAAACCACCTGCATAACGGCCGAATGGGGTACGGATGGCATCGATGATATAAGCGTCTTTCATATTTCATTTTCCCTTTGAATCCCCCCTAAATCCCCCTTTAATAAAGGGGGAAACTCCTCCCTTTAAAAAGGGAGGTCGGGAGGGATTAATTATCCCTGTGTCGCATCCATCAGTGGAGCACCCGTCATGGCCTGCAATTCTGCAAAGCTTAGACCGTCGACTTTCTCAATCACTTTTAACCCTTCAGCAGTGACATCAATCACGCATAGGTCGGTGTAGATCCGGTCTACACATTTCAAACCAGTCGCTGGGTAGCTCAGTTCAGCGACGATTTTCGGTTCACCTTGTTTGGTGACATGATCGGTGGTGATAAACACTTTCTTGGCACCGACGGCTAAATCCATGGCACCACCGACTGCTGGAATCGCATCCGGTGCACCCGTATGCCAGTTGGCCAAATCACCATTCGCCGCCACTTGAAAGGCACCGAGCACCGCAATATCCAAATGCCCACCACGCATCATGGCAAAAGAATCACCATGATGGAAAAAGCTACCGCCTTGCAGCATGGTCACATATTCTTTACCTGCATTGATCAGTTCAGGGTCTTCTTGGCCTTTTTCTGGTGGTGGACCAAAAGCCAATAAACCATTTTCAGAATGCAGGAACACATCCTTGTCTGAAGGCAGATAGCTGGCAATCTTGGTGGGCAAGCCAATGCCTAAATTGACATAAGCCCCATCAGGGATATCTTGTGCAACACGTTCAGCGATTTGGTTGCGGCTGAGTTTTTGATAGCTCATGATGTTCTCCCGATTACACAGCA
>ENA-OFDP01000035-OFDP01000035.1-metagenomes-genome-assembly--contig:-NODE-35-length-79407-cov-9.889140_pt1 | contig 79407 bp, 75 predicted proteins | sample MGYA00153389_OFDP01 | MGnify analysis MGYA00153389
GCAACCGGCTCATAACCGGTTGGTCCGGGGTTCGAGTCCCTGAAGGCCCACCATTTGTAAAAAGCAACCTGATACATATGCGTTAAGTTTTTCTTAACTCATAAGTATCAGGTTTTTTTATTACCCTACAGGATGTATTATTTTTTCTTTTTCATCATCAGTAAGAATATTATTGATATATTTCATAGTATCTAGCTGATTCGATAGTTTTTCTGCTTCATCAGTCCAATCAAGATTGGTGCCGCCCCATTTAAACTTCTGTATAACATTTGGATTCAAAACGATTTTTTTACTCATATAATCACCTCGTAATAAATATGTGCTAAATGCAAAAACTAGTGTTAATTATAGAAGGCTTTATTTAATAATTTTTTGCAGCCTTATATATATTTTGTGCATTATTCAATAAAATAATGAAGAAATATTGTATAATAGAGTTGGACAAATTCCAATTTCGTGGAAGAAATAAAATGATAAGGAATGATAAATTTGAAACTTACTCCAAGATTGCAAGCCATAGCTGATAGTATAAATGAATATGAAGTATTGGCTGATATTGGCACAGATCATGCATTTTTGCCAATATACTTAATATTAAACGGGAAAATAACCAAAGCTATAGCTACAGATATAAACAAAGGACCCATTGATATAGCAGATGAGAGAATAAGAAAATATAAGCTTGAAGATAAAATTGAAACCAGACAGGGTGATGGTATGACTGTGCTAGAACCAAATGAAGCAGATGCTGTTGTTATCGCAGGTATGGGCGGTATGCTTATTGCAGATATATTAGAGCAAAGCAAATCCGTTGCCAGAAGTGCCAAGACTATAGTCATGCAGCCTATGCTAGACTCTGGCAAGCTGCGAAGATATCTTTTGCAGAGTGGTTTTGAAATATTTGAGGAAGAATTGGCAAAAGAGGATCGGAAGATCTATGAAATAATCTGGGCAAGGTATACGGGTAAATCATTAGAGGCAGCCAATATGATGGATATTGGACCTATAATTATTGAGAAGAAACACCTTTTAGCAAGGGATCTTATAGATAAGAGGGTTACAGAATTAAATAACATCATTGAAAAGCTTGGTCAAGTAGAGTCAGAATTATGTCAAAAAAGATTTCAGGAATGTAAAGAACTGCTGAATTATTATAATGAGGTGAGAGAATGGGTACAGTAAAATGCCAAACCATAGCAAATATGATAGAAGAGCTCGCACCTAAGAAGCTGGCAGAATCATGGGATAATGTAGGTTTATTAATTGGAGATGGAAGCGCTAAGGTAAATAAGATACTTGTGTGCCTTGATGCAACAGAATGGGTTATTGACGAGGCAATAGAACAAGAGGTTGATATGCTTGTTTGTCATCATCCTATGATATTCGGCAGTTTAAAAAGAATAACTGCTGACACTGTACTCGGAAAGAAGATTATTAAGCTTATATCCAAGGGAATAGCTGTTTATTCTGCACATACAAATTACGATATAGCCAAAAATGGACTTAATGATATCTTTGCAGAGCTCCTAGGTTTTAAAAGCTTCAACCTCATCGAGCCGACATATACTGAAAAGTTATATAAAATATTAGTTTACATACCTAGAGGGCATGAGGATAAAATGTTTAATGCCTTGATAGGAGCAGGAGCGGGTCAAATAGGCAATTATAGCAGCTGTACATATAGGACAGAAGGTATAGGCACATTTAAGCCGGAAAAGGGCACACATCCTTTTATAGGGGAAGAAGGGAAGCTGGAGACCGTTAATGAGACAAAGCTTGGTACCATCGTTCCACAAAGCCTTTTAAACAAAACAATTAAAGCTCTGATAAAGGCACATCCCTATGAAGAACCTGCTTATGATATTATGCCTTTAGAAAATGAGGGAAAGTCTCTTGGTATAGGCAGAATCGGAGAACTTGAGCAGACAACTACTTTAGCAATATATGCAGAGCATGTAAAAGCTGCATTAGGGATAGATAAAGTTAGAATTGCTGGAGATCCAAATAAAAATATCAAAAAGGTTGCCATGTTAAACGGTGCGGGAAACAAGTTCATAAGCGCAGCACGTTTTGCAGGAGCGGATGTATTGGTAACTGGAGACATGCAATATCATGAAATGGTAGATGCTGTAGAGGCAGGAATGTGTATTATTGATGCAGGGCATTTTGCTACTGAGAAAATAATGATACCTGCTATGTCAAATTACTTAAGAACTAAGTGTGCTTCCAATGGTTATAAAGTTGAAATAGTAGAGTCAAAAAATAATGAAGATATTAGTGTAATGATTTAACAAAGAACATATTGCCAAGGTATGAAATAATATAGAGTTGACTGCAAGGACCTCAGAGGATATAATAATACTTGCTTAAGAAATTGAAAATTTAATAATGAGTAAGCTGGATGATCGTGGGTGCGAAAGCACGCGAGGAAAGTCCGGGCTCCGTAGGGCAGGGTGCCGGGTAATACCCGGTGGAGGCAACTCCAAGGATAGTGCAACAGAGATATACCGCTAACCTTCGTATGAAGGCAGTAAGGGTGGAAAGGCGAGGTAAGAGCTCACCAGCGTTTGGGTAACTAAACGGCTATGTAAACCCCATCTGGAGCAAGACCAAATAGAGAAGTAGCTTCTTAAAGAAGCAAGGAACTGCCCGTTCCTCTTCCGGGTAGGGTCGCTTGAGCGTAATGGTAACATTGCGCCTAGATAGATGATCATTCATGACAGAACCCGGCTTATAGGCTTACTTATTAATATAAGTTTAAAACAGCAGTTAATCTGCTGTTTTTTTATTTTTAATATGATTATTTATAATATTAGCTCAAAATTGAAGTTAGTTTACATATAGCAATAATTGCTTTCTTGAGATATAATTGGAAAGTAATTGTAAGTAGTTAGACTATTTAAATATTTATCCGGGGGGATTAAATATTAGGGGGAGTTAAATATTGAGTGGCCGCGCAGAAGAAGGCAATCAATTGCCATTAATAATCGAAAAAAATGGCCGTATAGTGAATCTCAATGAAGAATTCCTTGAACTATCAGGTTTTTCCTTTATCGAATTATTAGGTAAATCATTTATTACAGTTTGGACTGAATTGTTGCGTATAAATATAGATCCCTGCTCTATAGATACAAGACAAGAGGGATTTCTATTTACTAAGTCTCTTCAAGTAAGATGTGTAAACATAGAAGCAATTAAAAACAACCGTACTTCGGAGGTTAAGTACCTTATAGAGGAAATCTCTAACTCTAGGTTCGATGAGAAATTTCCTTATGTAAATTATCTACATCATAGTAATAAATCAGGCAGCGCAATATACTCTGTACCTGATTTAATTCTTCTAAAAGCTAATCAGACATATTTGAATTTTTATAATGAACCTTTTAATAGAGAGAGTAGTAGTTTTGGTAAAACAAAAAGAGCTAAGGTAGATGGTTTTGTAGGAAGTGAGACAGAGAAAGTTATCATGAATATCTGCAAGACCGGTGAAGTGTTAGCTTTAAAGGAATTGGAGTATCAAGATTTCCAAAGAGGTACTACATATTGGGATACTACATTTGTACCTGTAGTTGAGAATGGAGTAATTAAATACCTCTTAGAAGTTTCTCATGAAGTTACAGAAATTGTGCAAAGCAGAATAGAATTGGAAGAGCAAAACAGAATCATTAAGCAGCAGAAAAAAGAGCTTGAAGCCATTATTAAAAATATAAGTGATGGTCTTGCGGTAATAGATAAACAGGGTCAGTTCATATTAGTAAACGATTCTGTTTTAAAAATTATGGAGAAAAAAACAGCAATAGGTGATATTGTTAATTGTGTAGGTGAGACTTTGGAAAGAGGTCAAATTTTCTATGATGAATCTGGTAACCAATTAGCTTTCACAGACCTCCCTTCGGCAAGGGTATTAAGAGGGGAAACAGTAGAAAAGCAACGTGTTATAGTTAAAAATGAAATAGGCGAAACCCATTTAGATTTTCACGCAACACCTGTTCTTGATGACAAAGGGGAGTTTCATTTTGGAGTTATTACAAGCCATGATGTGACGGATTTGGTATATAGTCAAAACAAGCTCAAGTTACAACATGAAGAAATAATAAGAATCGAAAAAGAAAAAAATGAAGTCCTTGAAAATGCAATGAAATTAAAAAATGAGTTCCTATATTTGATAACCCATGAGTTTAAAACTCCCTTGGCGGTTATTAGCTCAGCATTGCAAACAATGGATTTGGTATGCAAGGAGCAAATGCCAATCAAAGCAAACAAATTTCTCGATGCCATTAGGCAAAACACAAACAGGCAGCTGCGCCTTGTAAATAACTTACTAGATATTACACGGCTCAATGCAGGGCATATTAAACTAAATAAGAATAACTTCGACATCGTATATGTTACTCAATCTATAGTAAAATCTGTTGAGATGTATGCTCAAATGAAGAAAATCACTGTTGCATTTAAATCCAACTTTACAAAAAAAGAAATCCTTATAGATGAGGAGAAGTTTGAACGCATCCTGCTTAACTTGCTTTCAAATGCGCTTAAATTTACACCAAATGGGAAGTCAATTAATGTAACTCTTACCAGCAAGAAATATAAAAATAAAAGCATGATTTGCATAAATGTTCAAGATGAAGGCATTGGGATACCGAAGGATAGGCAAGAACATATATTTGAACGTTTTGGGCAAGCGGATACCACCCTATCTAGGCATGCAGAGGGTACAGGAATAGGACTTCACCTTGTAAAGCTCTTGGTAAATGCATTTGATGGATGTGTTACAGTCGAAAGCGAAGAGGGTGTAGGCAGCACCTTTACCATACTGCTCCCGGCTACAAAAGCTAAACATTTAGACGAAATGGAACAATGCCATGAAGTTAGCAGCCAGTTTATGTCTAATAATCATCGTATAGTACAGGCTGCATTAATAGAGTTTAGTGATATATATCTTGATTAAAGAATGAAGATAGGTTAAAAAACCTATCTTCATTTTATTTGAAACAATTCACACTGTAGACATTGTAATATCCGCCACCCTGTCTAACTTGCTTTTGCATAGTGACAATGTATTTGCCGTCTATCATCACATCTAGCAATGAGCTCATTACTGTTTGAACTGTTGAACGTGACCAACATAATATCTCAGCTAATTCTTCTTGTGTTGGGGAGCAGGTGTAGTTGAAACCTGGATCAGCTTTTATTGCAAGAGTAAGAAGAAGTTTTAACTGATTTCCATCAAGTTGGGCAAGTGTATTTTTATCATATTGAAACATTGTATAAATTTCATTCTTTGAAAAAGATACCATCTTACCATAACTCCTTAAACTTATTTAAGTAATATAAAATTCACCTACTATTAAATTTTCGTGATTGTAAGCTGAGGGATCAGCCTTGAGAAGCATATTGATAATCTGATTTGCACAATTTACGCTGATCTTATCTGCATAAATTTTTATTGTAAAACCATGACCCTTTTGTACATTATAATCATTTTGAAGTATGCGATTTTGGTGGAGTCCTTGTTCTAACAACTTTAAGTGCATATTGATTGGATCATGAAATTCTTGCACGTTGACATAATACACTCTGTTCATTATCCTATTAAATATTATGAAAATTCCTGAATTTAGTTCGTTCCCATTCACTATAACAACCCCATCTTTGTATTACTTTACAAGTTTCGATATATTACTACTATTATACTGTTTAATATACACATACCATTAACTAAAATTCAATCAACGCATGTGCTGGAAGGGAAGTGACTTATTTCTCAGCATAAAGTTATTGGTATTGACTGAAAAATTACAGGAGTTATCATCTTGCTCCTTTAGCATGATTATTAACATTAGATTTTATTACGACCAAAATACAGCAAAAACACCTCCTATGACCAATAGGTTGATATAGGAGGTGTTTTCCTACAAATATATTGCTATTGCACTAATTTGCTTATTACAATGAATTTTGTTAAAATGATAAGGAATTTTTAAAGCAGAGGAAATTAATATGATGAGAAATAATATAGTAAAATATATAATATTGTGTTTGATAATATTTTCTGCAACGTTTTATTACGGGGCATATACTGCAGGTGTTATAGCCTTTTTCATGATGTTCGTTAAAGAGCCCAAATATATAATCGATTTTGTTTTAAAGGAAAAGGCCATAGCTTTTACTGTAGCTGCATTGCTTTTATCAACAATATTTTCAAGCGTCAGGGGCTATAGTGTGCTATTAGTTGGTATTATAATAGTTCACTTAATGGTATATTTGGTGATTATAAAATGGGTTCAAAATGAAAATATTGAAGATGTATTCAAGCTGTTGAACTTAATGGCTATCTTAATTTGCATTTATGGCATATACCAATACTTTACGTTGGATCTGGCCATAAATACTAGCTGGACAGATCAAGGAACCTTTGGGGTCTTAATTAGAATATATTCTTCAATGAGAAATCCAAATATTTTAGCGGGATATCTTACTATTAATATTTGTTATGCAATAAGTTATTATATTAGAAAAAAAACAGAAATTTACACGGCAATTAATATAGTGCTTTCATCTGTTTGCTTAATTCTAACATATTCAAGAGGTGGATTTATTGCATTTGCGGCTGCCATACTAGTAATCGCCATCGTAAGTAGAGAAATCAAAGTTGGCGTTTATTTGGCATTTATGATTTTAGTGTATTATGGATATAATTTTTTTGAGAGTACTGGCAGAGCTGACATAAGCACAATTTCTAATGACAGCAGCAGCTTATATCGTATAGAAATATGGAAAGCATCCTGGAACTTGTTTAAGGAGAATATTGCATTTGGTGCCGGTCTTGGAAGTGTTAGTAAGCTCATATCCTTTAGCTCTGATAAATTAAACGGCTATATATTCCATGCGCACAATATTCCCCTTCATTTGTTGGCAGAAACAGGTATAGTAGGTTTTACAGCCTTTTATGCATTGGCTTTGTCTGGCATTAAAAGGTTTATATTATTTTGGAAAGTACATAAGGACAGTTCTAGTTCTTACATCGCAGTAGGTTTTATTGGAGCATTAACTGCGATGCTAGTGCATGGAATGGTAGATTGCGTTTATTTCATTCCTTCAAGAAGCCTAATTTTTCTTATATACTTAGGGTTGTTTCCTGCTGTTTTTCAAAGAGTATCCAGTAAGGAAAAGTGCTAACTATTTTAAGCTTAATGTATTTGAAATCTGCTTTATGGTAAATGTTCCAGTAACAATTAAGGCGGTTATGTATAATATAAAGCCTGCCGTTATGGATGTAAGAAGGGCAGCTTTTGGATTACTAAGGATGAGCATATAATTATAAACGAATTTAAGTGTAAGCAGCATGAAAATAAAACTAATAAATGGCCTTATAAGTGGCCTAAATAGTTTGAATTTCAGCTGTTTTATTTTTCTCAAATCGTAGGAGTTTTTAAGGATAACAAATATTGTACTGAGGTTAAAGCCGATTATGTAACCATATATGTTTATCTTGGGCATAGGAATTAGTATATATGAGCAAAGAAACAATATGACCATATTGATTACAGAATAGCCTAAAACTTTGCGTTGCAAGCCTAACCCGTTGGAAATCGCAAAAAGGGTAAATTGCATATATTGAAATATGCATCCAAGAGAAAGCCAAAAAAGCAGATTACCTGCGTGGGTGCTTTTAAACAATAATTCAGATAACTGATGTGGAAATGTAGAAAACAAAGCCATGGAGCCAAAACCAAGAACGGCTGCTATTTTTATTGAGTTATAACACTGGTTGTTAAGGACTGCCCAATTCTTGGCTGTATAAGTTGCTGTAATTGCAGGAACTAAAGTAATGGAGAGGGAGACTATGATAATAAAGGGAAAGAATAAAAGCGGCATAGCCATTCCAGTTAGTTCGCCATAAAGTGATAAAGCGCTATGCTTGTTGAAGCCTGCAGCAATTAGTTGTGTAGGGACTATAATAGCGCATAGCATCTCCATAATGGTCATTAAAGCGCCACTTATGGAGAGCGGTATAGCATTGGTCAATACTCTGTTTATAATCGCGTAGTTTGAATCTGTAGAGGTATTGTTAGTTAAGCGGTGTCTTTTCTTTGCATACACAAAAATGAGAAGTAGTAGGCTGACAAGCTCACCGGCGGCCATTGCCAGCATAGCACCTGCACAAACATAAGCGATGCCATAGGGCAGCATGATTTTTACTGTAAGTATTAAGCCTCCTAATCTTACGATCTTTTCTGCTACATCAATTACAGCAGGTGGGTTTACATCCTGAAGGCCAAAGAAGTAGCCTCTTATAATTGCTGAAATCGAGATAAAAACAATGGCTGGAGTAAATATCATAATGGAATATAAAGTTCTCACATCTTTTAATATGTACTCTGCCACAAAACTGGCATTGAAAGATAATATTGTGGCAATTAGGATGCTCCAGGTTCCAAATAATATGCAGCAAATGGTGACTATCTTGTGCATGTTTTTTAAGTTGCGTTTTGCCTGTTGTTCAGCAATAAGCTTAGATACTGTAGTGGTGACACCTCCAGAAACCAAGGTAATAAACAGGGTATAAAGGGGGAGGACCAATTGATATACGCCTACACCTTCTGCACCGATGGAGCGGGACAACAGTATTCTAAAAATAAAAGCTAATACACCAGTAACTAGATTCGTAAGTGTTAGTATAAATGCACCTTGTATAAAGTTCAGCTTTTTCAATTTTGACCACTCCTTAAATATTACTGCATGTACTGCGACACACAGTCTAAGCCTTTATATATAATATTTAGAGAACAGGCAAATTATTAATAGTTAAAAAGAAATACAGCAGGGTATAGGATTGTTCCTATGCACCTGCTGTATTTCTTTGGAGTTGATTAAATTTATTACTTGTTTCTTATTTCGATTACTGCTGCATTCTCGATTTTGATGATTAGTGTTGAATTAAACGGAATACTTTCTATAGTTGAAATTACATCGTTATAGTAAATTCTTGTGTTGGAGGTTATTTCATAGGCATTTATTGCAGTTCCAACTTTAACACTGATATATTTTTTACTTTGATTTGTGTAAATAGTTACTAGTACGCCTTCGATTGTTTGTATATCTCTTTGCACAGTTAATTTTGTGATTAATCCATTTGATTTTGTTATAGCTGCTTTCATGCCATTTGCAAGGCTTGTTAAATTAGCAACTTGACCATCTAGGGATATCTCAGCAGTGTCAGGGATTGTATATGGAGTAACTACATTATTGCTATCTAGCAATTTTACTATTTTAGCTGCTGTGTCAACTGAGTCAATTCTACCGTTGATAATTTCTACGATATTAGTAGCTGCAAGTCTTGTTATAACTCCATTTGTCCTTGTTAAAACTACTGGCATATCCTTGCCTAGATCTGAAAGTACAGTAGTTCTATTATTAATAGTGATCACTACATTTGTTGGGATATAGTAAGACCTTGAAACATTATCACTTTCAATAATCGTTACGATTCTGCTTGTTGTGCCAACTGAGTCAATTTTGCCGTTTATGGATTCTATTACATTGGTTGCAGCTAATCTTGTAATTTCACCATTGGCTCTTGTTATAACGATTGGCATATCCTTCATTAGGGAAGACAGTGCTACTGTCCTATTATTAAGAGTTATTGCTATGTTTGTTGGTATAAGATAAGTTCTTACGATGTTGTCACTTTCTAAAACCTTTACGATTCTATTTGCTGCGTCAACTGAGTCAATTTTGCCGCTTATGGTTTCAACAACATTAGTTGCAGCAAGTCTTGTTATTATGCCATTTGTTCTAGTAATAACTAATAGCATATCTTCTGTTAAGGCACTTAAAGCAACAGCTTGATTGTTAAGAAGAATATCTATATTTGTTGGTATTAGATAGTTTCTTACTATATTATCACTTTCTAATACTCTTACAATTCTATTAGCTGCATCTACGGATTCAATTTTACCGCTTATTGTTTGTAATGCAATGTTGGTTGCAGCAAGCTTTGTGATTGAAGCATCTGTTTTAGTAATAACAATTGGCATATCCTTCACTAGGGAGGATAGGGATACTGCTGCATTGTTAAGAGTTATTTCTACATTAGTTGGTATAAAGTATGATCTAACTATGTTATCACTTTCTAATACTCTTAGAATTCTGTTAGCTGCATCTACTGCATCAATTTTTCCGGTTATTGTTTGTATAGCAATGTTAGTTGCAGCAAGTCTTGTGATTGCGCCATCTACCTTTGTCATCACGATTGGCATATCCTTCACTAGGGAGGATAGTGATACTGCCACATTATTAAGTGTTATCGCTACGTTAGTTGGTATATAGTATGATCTTGCAATATTGTCGCTTTCTATGATTGTAATAATTCTATTAGTTGTACCAACTGAGTCAATCTTACCAGTTATTGTTTCAGCCGCACTAGTTGCAGCAAGTCTTGTGATTATGCCATCTGTTGAAGTGATAACGATTGGCATATCCTTTACTAAAGAGCTTAAAGTGGAAGCGCTGTTGTTAAGTGTTATTACAACATTTGTTGGTATATTGTATGATCTTACTACATTGTCACTTTCTACAACTCTAAGGATTCGATTGTTTACATCTACTGCATCGATTTTACCACTTATAGTGGTTACTATATTTAAGTTGTTAAGAACTGTCTGTGCTAACAATGTATTTGAGGTATTAACGAAATTAACTTTATCTATTCCGTCGAAGTAGTTAAGCTTAACTATGCTGTAAGGGTACGATATAACTTGTGTCACAATAGAATCTGCAGCTGGGTTTACCATTTCGATAACAGCTTTTAGGTTATATTTGTTTGTGCCAGCGGTTTCTTTGTAAACTTCTTTAACGCCAATAGCGTAGCCGCCTGTAGGCACCTGGCCTCTTGTTGCGATAAGATATACGCTTTGATTGTAACTAAAGGATGTAAAGCTTTGAGTATACTTAAATGCATCAACCTTATCCTTTAGGATTTGAGGAAGATTTTCATAAGTTACTGTTTCTATAGCAAGTTTGCCTGTTGTAGGAACAGTGGAACCATTTTGTATGAACTCTATGAAAATAACTTTGTTTTGACTGTCAACAATGACTCTTATTTCGTCGCCAGCTACTAGAGAATTAATTCCATAATAAGTTGCGTTCTTATAAACTGCTACATTCGGAAGTACATTATAAACAACATTCTTGTCATTTACACTTAATGTCAGCTTATTATTAACACTGTCATAGGAAACGAATAAGCTTCCATTTGAGCTGGACGGATCACTTGGGTCAATAACCTTGGTTTCTGCATTGTCCAGTATTACAGCTAATTCAGCTCTTGTAATAGGGCTGTTTGCTTGGAACAGATTATTGCTGCCTTGCATTATTCCATATTTAGTGATTACATAAACATAACCTACTGAACCTGATGGTATAGATGATGCATCCTTGTAGGTAAGCTTAGCTTTCATGTTCTTCAGTGCTAAGGATCTTTGTCCAAGTGCACGAACAACATACTTTGCTACATCATGACGCTTGGCTGGAGATTTTGGATTAAATTTGCCATCCTCTGAAGGAATTATTATTCCTCTATCAAGAGCCAATTGTAGATAGCCATAGCTCCATTTGTCACTGTTGCCTTTGAAGTAATTAGGTTCAACTTTAATTGCTTCAGCTTCTGCTTTATGACCAGTAAGTCTAAGTACCATTGCGATAGCTTCTGCATGAGTTACGTTATTTTTAGGTTGGAAATAACCATTTCCTGTACCACTTAGAATTCCCATATATCCCATCTTTTCGATGGACTTTTGTGCCCAGTTTAATTCGTCAGAATCCATGAACTTTTTGATCATATTTTCTATTAAGTCTTTGGTTTTGTCATTATCATTCTTATCATTCTTATCATTTTTGTCATACCTAGTGATATTAATCTGGTTTTGAGTTGTTATACCATTTTGGTTAACCGAGGCAAATACTGGAACAATCGCCATAGATATCACCAAAATAAAAGTTAGACATATTGCTGTGATTTTTTTTATCATTTTTTTTCCCTCCTGTTTTGTTTTCATTATATACTTCGTTGGTATTTTTATAATTTAGGGTATAATTTACAAAAAAAATAATGTTTTCATTTTTTAACAAATAAATATCTGCTTTATTGACATCATAATAGTAATATGTTAAAGTATTAAAGAAATAAACCTTTAACATAGTCCTGAGAGGCTAGCAAGGTCTTATATTTTAGCAAACTGATAATATTGCAGTTTGGCTATCTATGGATATATTGCCTTCTAACTCTCGGGTTGGAAGGCTTTTTTATTGCCTTTAAGATAGTCCAGAGAGACTAAAAAGGAGGAGAAATTATGAATTTAAAAGGAAGACACTTGATTGACCCAAATGATTTCAGCTTGGAGGAATTTAAGCAGGTCTTTGACCTAGCGGACAAAATGGTAGAAAACAGGGATGCCTTTGGCAGCGTCTGCAAGGGCAAAATTCTAGGTACGCTGTTCTATGAGCCAAGTACAAGAACAAGACTTAGCTTCGAATCAGCTATGCTTAGACTCGGTGGTACAGTGCTGGGGTTTTCTGATGCAAGTACTAGCTCCGTGTCTAAGGGTGAAAGTATTGCGGACACCATAAGAGTATTAGATACCTACGCGGACGTAGTTGTTATGAGGCACCCAAAAGAAGGAGCGCCACTTCTTGCATCTGAGTATTCAAGAGTTCCGGTTATAAATGGAGGGGATGGTGGACATCAGCATCCAACTCAAACTTTAACTGATTTGCTTACAATAAGAAGACTGAATGGAAGTCTGGAAAACCTGACAGTAGCCTTCTGCGGAGACTTGAAATTTGGAAGAACAGTACACTCCTTGGTTAGCACCTTAGCAAGATACAACGCTAACAAATTTGTGTTCATATCACCTGCAGAACTCAAATTCCCAGAGCACCTAAAAGAAACACTGTTAGAAAAGCATAATATTGAGATTTATGAAACTGAAAGCTTAGAAGAGGTAATTAACCAAGTAGACATTTTGTATATGACAAGAATTCAAAAGGAAAGATTCTTTAATGAGGCAGACTATATGCGCCTTAAAGATAGCTATATATTGACTAGAAGCAAATTATCAGATGCAAAGCCGGATATGTTGGTAATGCACCCGCTTCCAAGAGTAAATGAAATTGCATACGATGTGGATGATGACCAGAGAGCGGCTTACTTTAAGCAGGCAGAGCTAGGGATCTATGCAAGAATGGCCTTGATGGCACTTCAATTGGGGGTGGATGTAAATGTTGAAGGTAAATAGTATTAACTGCGGAATCGTAATAGATCATATAACAGCGGGCAAGGGTATGAAGATATTTGAAAAATTGAAATTGGCTGATGCTGATTTTCCGGTAGTATTGCTAATCAACGTATCAAGCAATAAGTGCGGGAAAAAGGATATCATCAAGATAGAAAACAAAATAGACTTGGACTTGACGATGCTGGGGCTTATAGACCCTGCCTTAACAATAAATATAATAGAGAATGATGAGATCATTAACAAAATGCAAGTAAGTGTGCCAAAGGAAGTTAAGGGTCTATTCAAGTGCAAAAACCCAAGATGTATAAGCAATTTTGATGAGTATGCTGTGCCTAAGTTTGAATTGGCTCACAAGAATGGAAAAATAAGATATCGCTGCAGCTATTGTGAAGAGCTGACTTCATGTTCAATATAGGAGATTAAATATGGAACAGTACAAAAAAGAGTTTATTGAATTCATGGTGCAGAGCAATGTAATCACCTTTGGGGACTTTGTTACCAAAAGCGGCAGAAAGACACCCTTCTTTATAAACACAGGGAATTTCAAAACTGGAGCACAGATGGGAAGACTAGGTGAGTTTTATGCAAAAGCAATTAAGCAGTATTTTGCAGAAGGCTTGGATGTGCTATTTGGACCTGCATATAAAGGAATACCTTTAAGCGTAGCAGCTGTAATTGCTTTAAATAACTTATATAACATTGATGTTGCTTACTGCTCTAATAGAAAAGAGATTAAAGATCATGGAGACAAAGGAATCCTGATGGGCGGCAAGCCTAAAGATAGGGATAGAGTAGTAATTATAGAGGATGTGACCACGGCGGGCACCTCTATACATGAAACCATGCCGATACTAAAGGCACAAGGAGATGTGAATGTACTAGGTCTTATAATCTCTGTAGATAGAATGGAACGAGGAGTAGGTGAGAAATCAGCGTTCCAAGAGCTTCAAGAGCAATATGGGTTGAAAACACATGCCATAGTTACAATGCAGGAGGTTGTAGAACATTTGCATAATAAGGAACTTGATGGCAGGGTATTGATTGATAATGAGATGAAACAGAAGATAGAGGAATATTATAAGATATACGGAGTGTAAAAAAAAAGTATTGTAAAACATTCTCGGATAGTAATAGGAAGAGCGTTGTATCTGACACAAGATACACGATATGTTTTGTACTTAACTGCTTTTACTGCTAAAAAATCTTACCGGTGCAAATCTGGCATCCATGCCAGGTTGCCCCGCTGCTGGCTTCCGTGCCAGCAATTACAGATTTTTCTAGCAGTACTTCTAGAAAAATTTTAAACTAAAATGCTTCTTTGAGTACAAATACATATCTCATAATTGTGTCCTATACAATCACTCTTCCTTCTTACTATCCGAGGGCTCGTGTAGGCATATAACAAAAGCAGGGATGAATTCCCTGCTTTTTTGCGGGCTAGCATGGAAACCTGCCCCTATGTTTTATTGTTGCATATATGCTATAAGAAGTTTAGCCGTATTTATAATCGAATCTGTATGAGTTCTTTCATAGGCATGTGATGCGTAAACACCTGGGCCGATAAGTCCTACCTTTATGTTTCTTCCGGCTTTCAGTGCTGTACCGCCATCTGATCCATAGAAGGGATAAATATCAACTTTATATTCTGCACCAATTTCTTTTGCTAGCTTAACTAGTCTGCTGCGAAGTTCCAAGTCATAGGGTCCGCCGCCGTCTTTCGCACAGATTGATACGGTAAATTCATCTGAGTTTTGACCGATTCCCAAGGCACCCATATCAACACATAATAGCTCGCTGACGCTGTCATCTATTCCGTGGCTTGCGCCGTGTCCGACTTCTTCGTGGTTGGTGATGAATATCTGTATATCATTTTCAGGAGTGATGTTGTTTTCCTTCAGATATTTGCAAGCGCCAAGTATAATTGCTACACTGGCTTTATCATCAAGGTGTCTAGTCTTTACAAAACCGCTTTCCGTAACTCTAAATCTGCTGTCAAAGGAAATGAAATCACCAACATCAATGCCTAAATCCTTAACATCATTTACTGAGAAAACCTTCTCATCAATCGCAACCTCAAGACCTTCAATAGTACGTTCTTGGGTTCTTGCATCTTGATGGACGTGAACGGAGGGCTTAGTTGTGTAGAAAGTACCAGAATATGTTTTTCCTTCTCCTGTATGAATTAAGCAGTTTTCACATTCAATTGATTGGGGCATATAGCCTCCTACCATTGAAATAGACAACTTGCCGCTGCCTTTGATTTCTTTGACCATAGCGCCTAATGTATCGGCATGGGCTGCAATTGCTTTTGCAGCAATTTGGTTTTTACCTTTATAATATGTAAGAAGTCCACCTTTATTGTTGAAGCTGACGACCATACCCAGTTTGTTGAACTCAGATTCAATGATTTTCATTACCTCTGTTGTCATTCCCGAAGGGCTTGGTGTAGTACAAAGCTTCTGCAGAATTTCCAATGTATATTCTAAATTTATCATAATATACCCCCTAATGTAATAGTAGTGCTGGTTTTTACACCAGCACTCAATATTATTATTTAAAATTCAAATTTATTCTTGAAATACTCATTTAGCTCATTAATTTTAACTCTAACTTGCTGCATAGAATCTCTTTCACGAATGGTTACACTTTGATCTTCTAGGGAATCAAAGTCAAAGGTTATGCAATATGGAGTACCGATTTCATCTTGTCTTCTATAACGCTTTCCGATACTGCCTGTTTCATCATATTCGCAATAATAATTCTTCAGTAAGCTTTCATAAACCTTGAAGGCATCATCGCCTAGTTTCTTAGATAATGGTAATACTGCAATTTTCACAGGTGCTAAAGCAGGGTGAAGACGAAGTACTGTTCTGAAATCGCCTTCTGCAACCTCTTCTTCATCATATGCATCGCATAGGAAGGCTAGGGTTACTCTATCACAGCCTAGAGAAGGCTCTATGCAGTACGGCACATATTTTTCGTTTGTAGTAGGATCAAAGTATGACAAATCTGTTTTTGCGTGTTCCATATGCTGTTTAAGATCATAATCAGTTCTGGAAGCAATACCCCAAAGCTCTCCCCAGCCAAAGGGGAATTTGAATTCTATATCAGTGGTTGCATTGCTGTAGTGTGAAAGCTCCTTTGCGGAATGGTCGCGCAACTTTATACTATCTTCCTTTAGACCAAGTGATAGCAGCCAGTTCTTGGCAAAGTTCTTCCAGTAATCAAACCACTCAAGCTCCTTGCCAGGTTGACAGAAGAATTCAAGCTCCATTTGTTCGAATTCTCTGATTCTAAAAATAAAGTTACCTGGTGTAATTTCATTTCTAAAGGATTTACCAATTTGCGCTATACCAAAAGGCATCTTCTTTCTTGTAGATCTTTGAACATTTAAAAAGTTTACAAATATACCTTGAGCAGTTTCAGGTCTTAAGTATATTTCTGTTTGAGTATCCTCTGTAACACCTTGGAAGGTCTTGTACATCAGATTAAACTTTCTGATATCTGTAAAATTCTCTTTTTTACAATTAGGGCAAGCAATCTTATTTGTTTTCATATAATCAAGAAGCTGTTCATTGCTCCAGCCCTCTACCAGCATTTCCTTTTCATTAGCAGTGTTCCAATCCTCAATAAGTTTGTCAGCTCTGTGTCTTGTCTTACACTCTTTGCAGTCAATTAACGGATCGCTAAATCCACCAACGTGTCCTGATGCTACCCAAACTTGCGGATTCATCAATATTGCACAGTCAACACCTACGTTTAAAGGGCTTTCCTGTACAAACTTTCTCCACCAAGCTTTTTTTACATTGTTCTTCAGCTCTACGCCAAGTGGACCGTAATCCCAAGAATTTGCAAGACCCCCGTATATTTCAGAGCCAGGGAATACAAAGCCTCTGGTTTTACTTAAGGCAACAATCTTATCCATAGTTTTTTCTACTGTCATAATAACTCCTCCTATAAACTAAGCAGAGCTTAGTTTATTCATTTATTTGTTGTATATTAATAATAAAATTATATCTTGAATTCTACCCTTAAAACCTTGCCGGCAATCTTAATGTCTTTTTTGTCTACAGCAAAGGTTTCAAAATCAGGGTTTTCTGGGTAAAGTACAACCATGTTGTCAGTAATGGTTTTATATCTTCTAATATATGTATTGTTCTTGTATGTGAAAAGAATGATGTCTTTGTCGCGAATTGAATCAGTCAGGAACACCAGGGCTAAGTCGCTTTTCATAATTCTAGCACCTTGCATGCTGTTATCCTGAATCATGTAGTATATAAATTCTTCTCCGGCAACATTGTTGCTCTTTCCTTGAAAAACAGGTTCGAATTTATTGTCTATGATATCACCGGCGTAAGGGATGCTTTTGCCTGCAGTGATTTTAGCTATAACAGGTATTTTCTTTACTGCTTTGCTAAGCGCATCGGAAATGGTATTTGAACCGCCTGTATTAAGGGTTTCCTGCTTTGCATTTGACGCTCTTGGAACGCTTGCCTGAGCAGTTTCCTTTGGTTCAGGCTTCTCATCAAAATAATCAGAGAAGTAGGAAGGTTCTATAGCGTCAATGTTAACCCCTAGACCTTTTGTAATCAAATTGGTCAATTGGGTAGTAGGAACTTTTTTGCCATCTTCTATTTCAAGCAATGCTGTCTCGGAAATACCACATTTCTTGGCTAGCTGCTTTGCTGTTAAGTTCTGCTTAATACGTATTTTCTTTATATTTGTACCAATTATACTCATGAATTTCCTCCAAAGCCACTGTCGTAATGAAAATATTATAACAAATATGGCAGTTAAAATACATACTAATAATGTATTACGATCATATTTGTTTAGGAAGTTGAATAATTCCATCAATTGAGGTATAAAGAAATAGGCAAGAAAAATATGGAGGCGATGTTTTGAATAAGGAATTTATAATCAGCACGGATAAATCGTTGATAAGGCTAGAAGATGTATTTGAGCTGCTTCGAAAGAGTTATTGGGCAACTGCTAGAAGCCATGAAATAATAATAAAGTCCATAGAAAACTCATTCTGTTTTGGCGTATACCATAACGAAAAGCAAATAGCCTTTGCAAGAATGATCACTGACTATGCAACTTACGCATATTTGTGCGATGTTATAGTAGATGAAGAATATCGGGGTCAGGGAATTGGAAAAGAATTGGTCGGCTTTATCATAGAACACCCAGAACTTAAAGATGTAAAATCTTTATGGCTTCAGACCAGCGACGCTCATACGCTATATGAAAAATATGGCTATGAAAGGGTAAATGACACCAGCAAGCTTATGATAAAAAGAAGGAAAGTAATAGATAAGTAAAGTTTTTTTAGAACGATACTGAGGTGTTGAAGTAATACACAGAAAAGGATAATATAAGTAGTATGCGATAAATGATGTTAGGGGGAAATAATATGTTTACAGGCAACAAGGTTAGGCTTCGTGAATGCCGCAGGGAAGACATTCAGGCTTTAAATGAAATTGAAAATGAAGAAGAGGTTATAATTAATCTTACAACTAGAGTACCTGCTCTCGTACCATTACAGGTTAAACAAAATTGGTTTGAAGATTATACCAAGAACTATGGGGATGATTTTGTACAGTTTACAATTGAGACACTAGATGGTACAATCATCGGAAAATGCGGGACGGGCCATATAGATTGGAAAAATGCATGCACGACTGTGTGGATTTTTATAGGTAAGGGCGAAAATAGAGGGAAGGGCTACGGCAGTGATGCTTTATCACTATTGGTCAGTTTTATCTTCAAAGAAATGAATATGAATAGAGTTCAGTTATATGTTTTCGGTTTCAACGAAAGGGCAGTTACCAGCTACAAAAAAGTAGGCTTTGTAGTAGAAGGTGTACATAAACAGGATCTTTATAGAAGTGGAAAGTACAATGATGTTTACATCATGAGCATTCTAAAAAGAGAATTCGATGCAGCTAAGGGGGCGGTATAGATGCTATTTAGCGGAGAATTGGTTAATTTAAGAGCCTTTAGGGATGATGACATAAAGCCTAGTGTAGATTTTATGAATGACATGGAAATCATTTTAAATCTAGATGATGATGCACCGATGCCTCAAAGCTATGAAACTCAAAAGGAATGGTTTGAGGAAATGCGAAAGAATAAAAAAAAGTACAAAGGTTTCTTTTGGGCAATTGAGACAAAGGATGGCAAATTCATTGGCGGATGCGGTGTAAATCGTATGGATAGCAAGAATAGAGCTGCTCAAGTTGGGATATTCATCGGCAATAGGGAATATCAAGACAAAGGGTACGGGACTGATGCAATGAAGGTTTTGCTGGAGTTTTTGTTTGAAGAATACAATGCAAATAAAGTAAAGCTTAGTGTTTTTGATAATAACAAAAGGGCTATCAGAAGCTATGAAAAATGCGGTTTCCAAACTGAAGCCATACTAAGAGAATCAGTCTTTAGATACGGTAAGTATCAAGATATGAGAGCAATGGCTATTATGAAGGATGATTATTTTAAGAGCAGAGGTGTTTAAATGAGTGAAGGTCTTGAAAATGAAGTATTGGAAATAGAGGATTATAAACCTTTATACTTAAATAGAAACTTTATGTTAATAATGATTGCTCGATTTATTGCTTTTTTGGGCAATAGTATCCACTATTTTGCATTAACTTGGTACTTAATCAATGAAATAGGTGAAGGCAAGGTGCTGGGCTTGCTGTTGACGCTGTCGTCACTGCCAAGCGTTTTGTTGGGTCCGTTTGTTGGTGTTTTGGCGGATAGATTTGATAGACGAAAAATAATGATTCTTATGAATATGATACGAGGGACTTTGGCGCTTACGCTAGGATATGCAGTCTTTACGGGGAATGCTCCACTTTGGGTGTTCTTTGTTATAACATTACTGCTTTCAATATGCAGCTCCATATATTTTCCTGCAAGCGGGGCATTGTTTCCCAGCTTGGTTCACAATAAGCAGCTAATTAGAGCAAATTCAATTGCCAGCTTTATTACTACCTTTACAGGTATTTTGGGGGTGACAGTTGGAGGAATCCTGTACAAGGCAATAGGTCCAGGAGGCTTATTTATGATGGATAGTGCTGGATTTTTCATTGCAGCAGTGTGTGAAATACTACTGATTGTGCCTATGATGAAACACAATACATTAGTTAAAACCAAAAGTTATTTATCAAATTTAGGTGAAGGACTTAAGTTTGTATTCAATACAAAAGCTTTATTTGCGATGTTGATATTTGGCGGAGTAGTAAACTTTTTCTTTTGGCCAATACAAAATATCGTTCAACCTATAATTGGAAGTAAGGTTTTAGGGTTTGACTCGGTTCAATATGGAATGATTGGCTCATTTTTTAACTGGGGAATGCTTGCAGCTACCATATTAATATCCATGCTCCCGCAGCCTAAGAAAAAATATAGATTTATGCTTTGGAGCATGTTTATTCAATCCTTGGGGCTCATTATGCTGGCTTTACCTATTTTACCGGCAGTACGTCCTTATATGTCAGATACAACAATGCTGTTTTATGTTTATTCAGGAATAATACTTGTAAGGGGATTGTCCTTTGGATTTACAAATGTCCCTATGCAGGTGGTATATCAGACCTTAACACCTGACGAGTATAGAGGTAGAGTTTTTGCTCTGCAGGGAGCTTTCTTCCAAGGCTTGATGCCTTTATCCATGGGAGTAGCAGGCTTCTTTGTAGATATTTTCCCTGCATATGCACTTTGTGTATTTGCAGGTGTATTCATGGCTTTAACATGCATATTTATGTTTAGAGTAAAAGCGACAAAGGATATATAATTTAAAATAAAAAAAGCACTCCCGAGAGAGTGCTTTTTTTATTATTATTTTAATTGAAATTATTTGCCAGCCATTTGTCTTTCAGCTTGCTCGATAAGTCTCTTTACCATATAGCCGCCTACTTTGCCTGCTTCTCTAGCTGTGATATCTCCATTGTAGCCTTCCTTTAGGTTAACGCCTACTTCTGAAGCTATTTCATATTTCATTTTATCTAGTGCTGCTGTTGCTTGAGGTACAACCTTTTGATTATTTCTTGCCATTAATATCACCTCCTGTTATTATGTTTACCAGTTTTGTTTTTTATATTAGTGTTATTTATTGGATGTAATGCCATTGTCATAACGGATGGTCAAACTGTGACATTACATGCAACAAAAGAAATTTGAATTTCTTAGCTGCAATAATATTGTCTGTAAATAAACTTTGAACTATTCTAATAAAAATTTGTTTTAATATCCAAATTTAGTGGAAAACATATAAAAAATGTGATATAAATAAGTTAAGGTCAGAGAAAGTCAAATTTAAAGGAGTATTAATAATGGATATAAATAAATTGACGCAAAAGGCACAAGAGGCTGTTTATGACTCACAAAACCTTGCTATGAAGTACAACCATCAAACCTTGGAGGCAGAACACTTGCATTTGGCGATGATTATTCAAAACGATGGTCTTATTCCGAGACTATTGGCTAAAATGAATGTGCCCTTTGATTTTTATTATAAGGATTTAAATGATGAGATCGATAAAATGCCGAAGATGTTTGGTGCAACCAGCAGTTCAGTCTACGCTTCCAGGCATTTTGATGAAATTTTTATTAAAGCTGAAGAGGAAGCAAAGAAGTTTAAAGATGAATATATCAGTATAGAGCATCTTTACTTAGCGCTGTTAAATGAAAACAACACAATATCTTCAAGGTTATTTAAAAAATATGGTATTACAAGAGATAAATTTTTAAAAGAATTATCAGTAGTTAGAAGTAATCAAAGAATCACCAATCAAAATCCGGAGGAAACCTATGAAGCATTAAATAGGTTCGGTAGAGACTTAGTTGAAGATGCAAAAAAAGGCAAGCTTGACCCTGTAATAGGAAGAGATTCAGAGATTAGAAGAATAATCCGGATACTATCTAGAAGAACGAAGAATAATCCAATTTTAATTGGTGAGCCTGGTGTAGGTAAAACAGCAGTTATAGAAGGCTTGGCCCAAAGAATCATGAAGGGTGATGTGCCTGAGGGATTAAAAAACAAAACTGTGTTTTCACTTGATATGGGATCCTTGATAGCTGGTGCCAAGTATAGAGGAGAGTTCGAAGAGAGACTCAAGGCGGTACTTAAGGAAATTGAAACTTCAAAAGGCAAAATAATTCTATTTATTGATGAAATTCATAATATTGTTGGTGCAGGTAAAGCTGAGGGTGCAATGGATGCCGGCAACTTGCTTAAACCAATGCTGGCAAGAGGAGAGCTGCATTGTATAGGTGCTACGACTTTAGATGAATACAGAAAATACATCGAAAAGGATGCTGCACTAGAAAGGCGATTCCAGCCAGTAATGGTGGATGCTCCGAATGTGGAGGACACAGTATCCATTCTGAGGGGACTTAAAGAGAAGTTTGAAATTCATCACGGTGTTAGAATTCAAGATAATGCTTTGATTTCTGCAGCGGTACTTTCAAACAGGTATATAAGCGACAGATTCTTGCCTGACAAAGCTATAGATCTAATAGATGAAGCGGCAGCTATGCTGAGAACTGAAATAGACAGCATGCCCAGCGAGTTAGATGAGATCATGCGCAGAATAATGCAGTTGGAGATTGAGAGAGAAGCGCTCAAAAAAGAAACAGATAAGCAATCTGCAGAGAGACTAGCAGACATAAACAAGGAGTTGGCGGATCTTAAGGCAGGCAGTGACTCGATGAAAGCTCAATGGGAGCTGGAAAAGGATAATATAAAAAAAATTAGAGAGATAAAAAGACAAATTGAAGAGACAAGACATGAGATGGAAAAGGCAGAAATGCAGTATGATTTGAACAAGGTGGCGGAGTTAAAGTATGGTAAGCTGATTGCCTTGGAAAAAGAGTTAAACGATGAAAAGGCAAAAATGGAACAAAACAAAGGGATGGGACAGCTGCTAAAGGAAGAAGTAACGGAAGAGGAAATTGCAGAGATTATTTCTAAATGGACAGGGATTCCCATTACCAAATTAATAGAAAATGATAAGGAAAAGTTGTTGAGATTGGATACAATACTGCATGAGAGGGTAATTGGACAAGAAGAGGCAGTAACCGCTGTAGCAGACGCAGTAATCAGGGCGAGATCCGGGCTAAAGGACCCACAAAAGCCCATTGGTTCATTTATATTTCTGGGACCTACTGGGGTTGGTAAGACCGAGCTGGCGAAGGCTTTGGCAGAATCCTTGTTTGACAGCGAGGACAACATCATTAGAATAGACATGTCTGAATATATGGAGAAGCACACTGTAGCAAGGCTTATCGGAGCACCTCCTGGATATGTGGGTTACGAAGAGGGTGGACAGTTAACTGAGGCAGTCAGAAGAAAACCTTACTCTATAATATTATTTGATGAGATAGAAAAGGCGCATCACGACGTATTTAACATTTTCCTTCAAATACTAGATGACGGGCGATTAACCGACAGCCAAGGACATACTGTAGATTTTAAAAATACTGTAATAATCATGACTTCAAATATTGGAAGCATGTATCTGCTTGAAGGCATGAATGATGACGGGCAATTGGATCCTAAGGCTGAAGAGCTTGTTACTGATGAGCTTAAGAGGCAATTCCGTCCAGAGTTCCTAAACAGAGTAGATGATATAGTATTCTTTAAGCCTTTGCTAAAAGAAGAAGTAAAGAAGATTATTGATATTCAATTTGAAAAGATTGCAGAGAGACTTAAGGATAGAAATATTAAGCTTGCTTTAGGTGAAAATGCTAAAGTGCAAATCATTGAAAATGCCTACGACCCTATTTATGGGGCTAGACCTATTAAAAGATATCTGCAAAAGAATTTGGAGACATTTATAGGAAGGGCTTTGATTGCTGGAGAGATAAACGATGGGGATAGTATAGTAATTGATAGTGTTGAGGGCAAACTGACATTTAAGCACGAGTAGTCAGGACGGCTGTGGGCAGCCGCCCCCTACGCCAAATATCAATCCGTAGGGGTAGCTGCCTACAGCTACCCGGTTATAGAAGAGTAGAAAATAAACATAAATAAGACCAATCATCTTAAGCATAGATGATTGGTCTTGTTTTTATATTTGCTAATTGTCAGTTATAGATAGTATGAAATTAGTTATTATATAAATCCCATAAAAAATTGCTTCCTCAGAGACATCAAAGCATGTAGAGTGTAGTGGCGAAAGTCCCTTGCTTGCATCTGCAATTCCAAGTCTGAAATGTACCGAAGGTACCTTTTCTGCAAAGTATGCAAAATCCTCCGCTGCAAAAGTCTTTAATAGTGGAAGTACATGATCTTCTCCTATAAGCTCTTTGGTGAATTTTATAAAGCTATTTGTAAGTGATTCATCATTTATAAGTGGTGGATATTGAAAGTTATATTTTACTTCTACATCACAATCATACTTATCTGCACATAGGGATGAAACTTTAAGCATATCCTCATGTATCTTACTTCTAACATTATCACTAAAGGTTCGTACTGTTCCTAAAACAGTACACTCATCAGGTATAACGTTAGAGGTATTTCCAGACTGAAGGGATGAGAATGTGATTACATGAGCATCGAGGGGGCTAATCTCCAGCATAGATTTCTGATTTATTGTCTGGATAAAATCAATTGCAGGATACAGCGGATTTTTGCAAAGATAAGGCATGGCAGCATGACCGCCAAGGCCTTTAAACACAACTCGGAAATCATCAACGGAAGCCATGGAGGGTCCCCCCGCAGCTTCTATGGTACCCACTAATAAATTAGGCCATACATGGAAGCCTATCATGCTGCTGATGTGGGGATTATCCAGCACGCTTTCTTGAATCATAGGAGCAGCACCGCCCTCAGCTTCCTCTCCTGGTTGGAAAATGAATTTTACAGATTTTTTATACCCCAATTCCTTGAGCACAAGTGCAACGCCTGATGCAATCGTCATATGATAATCATGACCGCAAGCATGGGAAACGCCATTGACAGGCAATGCATCCATATCCGCTCTGATGGCGATGCAGGTTTCTTCATTGTTTAGTGTTGCAACTACGCCTGTTGACACAAGTTTTTTTGTTGGAATATCTATAGAATCAAAGAAATCTATAATGATCTTTTGTGTCTCATACTCTGCATAAGATAGCTCGGCATTTTGATGAAGCTGACGCTGCAAATCCTTAATTTTTTCTAAATTATTTTGTATTAGTTCTTTTATATTCAAGAGTTCACCACCTAAGAAATTTTAGTATCACTTATCTTCATAACTTCTTCTAATATTATTAGTGCTTCATCTATTTCTGTAATTGAAACATTGAGAGGAGGCAATAATCTAAGCACATCAGGTCCCGCAGTCACAGCAAGCAAGCCCTTGGTGAAGCATGCATTTGCAAAGGTTTTTGCATCCTCTAAAACTATTCCTAGTAGAAGTCCAACACCTCTGATTTCTTTTATAATGCCGTATTGCTCTTTTAGTTTAAGCAAATGTTCTGTAATATAAGCGCTTTTTTGTGCTACAGAATCAATGATGCTGCCGTCAATCAATTCATTTAATACGGCAAGAGAAACTGCGCATCCAAGTGGATTTCCTCCATATGTGCTTCCATGATCACCTTGTCCTAAGCCTATTGAGGTTCTTTCATTGGCCATAAATGCGCCAATAGGGAAACCTCCGCCCAAGGCTTTAGCCATTGCAACCACATCTGGAATTACACCAAATTCTGTGTAAGCAAACAAGCTGCCCAGTCTTCCGATTCCACATTGTATTTCATCAAATATTAGTACTGCATCATATTTATCACATAAATTTCTGGCAGTCTGTAAGAAATCCAGATCTGCAACATTAATGCCGCCTTCGCCCTGAATAGGCTCTATAATAATCCCACATACAGTTTCATCAAAGTTATTAATCAAATCTTCTATATTATTAAATTCAATTTGCTTTACACCGCCGATTAAAGGCAAGAAATCTTGCTGATACTTAGGCTGCCCAGTCACTGATAGAGCCCCCATGCTTCTCCCGTGAAAGGAGTTATTCATATAGAGAATAACATTCTTATTGTCAGACTTTAGCTTCCCGTATTTCCTTGCTAATTTAAGTGCGCCTTCAACAGCCTCAGTCCCGCTATTGCAGAAGAATACTTTACTGTGGTCAGAGTATTTGATAAGTTTCTCTGCCAGAATAGTATGCTCTTTATTCCAATAATAATTTGATATATGGATTAACTTTTTACTTTGCTCGTATAAGGCATTTATGATGGATGGATGACTATGTCCCAAGCAGTTTACCGCTACTCCGGAAACAAAGTCTAAATATTCTTTTCCGTTTTCATCGTAAATCCTTGTACCCATCCCTTTTTCAAAAACAACATCATATCTGCCATAGGTATTCATTACACAATTTTTTGACATGACTTTTCCTCTCTCTCATAAATAATTTTCGTTCCATTATCGTGAAGCAGTGTTGACAGCAAGCTGTGCGCTACTCTGCCATCTATTAAATGCACGCTGCTGGTGCCGCTTTTTAGTGCACTAATGCAGCATTCAAGCTTTGGAAGCATTCCACCTGTTATAACACCTGACTCTGTATATTGATTTATTTCATCTATGGTAATTGACTTTAAGAGCGTTGATGGATCTTTTATATCCATATATACTCCATCAATATCCGTCATTATCAATAGCTTTTCGGCATTTATTGCCCCACTTATATAGGCTGCTGCAGAATCTGCATTTATGTTATAGCTATTGCCTTGCTCATCAGACCCAATGGGTGAAATAACAGGAATTATATTGCTATCAATAAGCTTAAGCAAAATTCCTTTATTAATATTTGTAATCTCACCTACAAAACCTATATCTACCTTTTGACCACCCTCATCAAGATATTTCTTCTGGACCTTGATCAAATTACTATCTGTGCCGCTAATGCCTATAGTATCTAAACCTTTTCTGCTTAAGTTGGAGGATAGCTTCTTATTAACTTTGCCTGACAAAACCATCTCAACAATTTCGATTGTTTCTTTATCGGTAACTCTAAGGCCATTAATAAACTTGCTCTCGACTCCTGATTTTGTTAGCTGCTTAGAAATCTCGGGTCCTCCACCATGGACCATAACTATCTTAATTCCCATACTGCTTAGCAACAGCAAATCTTCTATAAATGCATCCTGCGCAGACCCATTGTCCATGATGCTCCCGCCATACTTTATCAACAGAGTTTTACTCTTCAATTTATTGATTTTTAATAAATCTTCTATACTTAAGGAATAATGCTGGCTCTTCATTATAATTCCCCCTTGTTTATACATATTGAAAGTAATTATACAATAAAATATTATAATTATGCAACAAATATATTGATTTATTTTCAGATTAATGTATAATAACTTTATTACAAAAAGTATGAAAAGAGGTTGAAAAAGAAATATGGTAAGTGTTGGTATTGTAGGCGCCACTGGATATGCTGGGGAACAGCTCGTGTGGATTTTACACAATCATAAAGATGTGAATATAGAATTCTATAGCTCTCATAATTATGCAGGCGTTGAATTTAGTCAAATCTATGGAAATTATAGTGGTTTTATTCAAGAAAAATGCGTTGATATGGATCATGCTTTTAATAAATTGGATAGCATTGATGTGCTGTTTATCGCTCTGCCCCATGGTAAAGCTTTTACTCTAACTGAGAAAGCTTTAAGCCTAGGGGTAAAAGTAATTGATCTAGGTGCAGACTTTAGACTGAATTCAAAGGTCGAGTATGAGGAGTGGTATGGTTTAAAACACGAATTATCACATTTACTAGGCTCTGCAGTATATGGACTTTCTGAATTGAACAGAGATATTATTAAAAGCAGTAAACTACTGGCAAACCCAGGCTGTTACCCAACTGCTACAATACTAGGTTTGGCACCGCTGCTAAGAAATAAAATAATAGATGTTAATTCTATTATAATTGATGCCAAATCAGGAATTTCAGGAGCAGGTAGATCTGCCAGCATACCTACGCTATTTACAGAATGTAACGAATCAATTAAGGCCTACGGAGTACCTGGACATAGGCATACGCCGGAGATTGAACAGGAATTAAGTAAGTTGGCAGGAGAAAATTCAATAGTTAGCTTTACGCCTCATTTGGTGCCAATGAATAGAGGTATACTGTCAACTTGTTATAGCGCTCTAAAGGCTAATTTAACCATCGAAGAGCTTAAGTGTTTGTATCTGGATTTTTATAAAGACGAGTATTTTGTGAAGGTATTGGATACATTGCCTGAAACAAGATGGGTGAGAGGCTCAAATCTATGTCATATTGGAATGAGGCTTGATAAGAGAACAAATAGGGTAATCATCATATCAGCTATAGATAATCTTATTAAGGGGGCAGCAGGTCAAGCAGTTCAAAACATGAATATTATGTTTGGTCTGCCTGAAACGGAAGGATTAACATTTTTAGCAATGGCACCGTAAGAATCAATTAATAGTACTGAAATGAATTGGGGGTAGATCGATGGAAAAGGTTAATATTGTGGTTAGAAAAGCTCTAATAGGTGACATACTGCAAATACAAGATGCATCAAGGGAAGCATTTGACATATACGCTGAAGGCGCTGGAATCACAGCTATAGTTGGTTCGCTGGATGAAACCTATGAATATTTAAAAGCAGAAATAGAGAATAAGCTGGTTTTGGTTGCTCTATGGGATGGGGTTATTATAGGAAGTGTAAGAGTTGAAGTAAATGATGATAAAACTGCATACCTAAGCAGATTTGGTGTAAGAGCTAGATATCAAAGTAAAGGAATAGGAAGGCTGCTAATTAGCGCAGTTGATGAAGCCATGGAGGAATTAGGAATTCAAAGGTTATATCTTCATACTGCTTCAAGAATGCTATCACTTGTTAGATTCTATTATGCAAGAGGGTTTTATATCGAATCTACAACTAAGAACAAGGGGTATATCAGAGCATTGTTATGCAAGGAATACGAAATAGAAAACCTAAGTATCTCTTTAAATGCAGGATGCGAAAATTTAGCTAGTTTTTAAAGGAGTGAATTGTTTTTCATATTATAATAATAAATAGAAAACACAAATATTAAATCCACAAGATTATTAGCATAATACTTGTGGATTTATTTATTCAATAATAAAGGAAGCCAGAAAAGGCTTACTTTATTCCCAGGTTTCCCAGATTTCAGGTACATAGCCTACTGTAGCTATTTTGCCATTTCGTACGATGGGCGTATTGTAAAGTTTAGGATTAGTTAGAAGTAGTTCTTTTTTGATAATTTTACTGCCGATTTTTGAGAAGTTCAATCTTTCATAGTCCTTAATATTCTTTTTAATCAGTTTTTCAAGTCCCACTGAAGCTTCAACGCTGTCTAGCTCTCCTTTGCTCATAGCCTTCTGAGTCAGGTCGATAAACTGGAATTTTATATTTCTTTCTTTAAAATAGCGTTCTGCTTTCTTGGTATCAAAACATTTCATAATGCCAAAGATTTGTATGTTCAATGTAGTCAGCTCCTTATTATTGAAGTTAGTGGATTTATTCTTTAACTAAGGAACGAATTTGCTTCCGACGGCTTCCATGAAGACTTACTTTGTGGGCTGTAGCTCTGGAGAAGGGCAAAGTAAGCTTCTTTGGAGGTATTCAAGGAAAAATACTTATATAAGTATTTTTCTAGGGGCAATGAAGATTTACGTAAGCAATGCATTGCTTACGTAAATTACTTACTTCAGCAAGTTATTCCTTAGTTAAAGAGTTAAGTGAATTTTATTTAGTTGGGTTATATGATACAAACACTATAGAAAGTCCCCGTCATTCAGAAGGTCGTGAAGAATCTTTTCTATATGCCGCGTATTTCTTATGTAAAATTGATATCATTTTTTATCTATTATACCAACGAAGACCCGCCCATGCAAACTTTAAGAAGCCTTATACATATTTTAGCCTTCAATACAAAAACTATTAGAAAGGTTGGAGGCGATTATATGAAATGCAAAGATTGTCATCATTATAATAAAAGCAGTAATGTTGAGCTAAGCAATGAATTGATTGATATAACAGGTGTTTGCAATTTAAGCGGGGCGGTTAAAAAATCTAAGGATAACTGTACAAATGGGAATTTTCTCCGCAAATAATTATTTTATATAACGAAGCATTATGTTATAATTTCCTTGGCAATAGTTAGAAAAATATGATGAAAGCTAAGGAGATAGAGCCATGAAATCAATTCTTAGAAACCATAATGACATAGAATTTGTGAAACATCCAAAGCACATAGAAGTATATAAAAAGGACCTGACTAATAATGACGAGAATGGCAGATTATCTGCACATTATCTTCATATTATGCCAGGTGGCGAAATTGTGCCCCATACCCATGAAGTGTTAGAGGTATTTTATGTTTTGTCTGGCAGTGGTGCAGCTCTGGTTAATGGTGAACGTCAAAGGGCAACTGCAGGCAGCATTATTGTAGCCAGTGCAGGCAGTGAACATGGACTTAAAAATGATGGAGCTGAAATAATAGAGCTTTATGCAGTGTTCTCCCCTGGAGTTTAGGAAGTACGAGAGGATAACCAATAATGAAAGAAATTAAAATCACAGAAAATGAAGCCCAGCAAAGATTAGATAGATTTCTTAGAAAATATCTGCCTGACTTTTCACTGGGTGATATATATAAGCTTTTTAGAAATAAAAGAGTAAAGGTCAATAATAAAAGGGAGAAGGAAAACTATATGCTGCAGTTGGATGATACATTGCAGCTATATATTTCTGAACCTGTTATTGCAGAGATTATAGTATCCGTTGCAGCAGCAAAGCCCATTGATATTGTTTACGAGGACGAGAATCTACTACTGGTAAACAAGCCCTTTGGACTTTTGACCCATGCTGACAGCCCCGGTGACAATGATACCTTGATAGACAGGGCATTATACTATATTTCCAATCAGGAGGGCTATACACCTTCACCAACCTTTACACCCTCAACCTGCAACAGGTTGGATAGAAACACAGGAGGCATTGTTATAGTCGCAAAAAACTATAAAGCGCTGAAATCAGCTAATAAGCTAGTAAGAGAAAGAGGCATACAAAAGCTATATATATGTGTTGTAAAGGGTGTAATCAGTGAAGCGGGAGAAGTCGAAAATTTCTTGCTTAAGGATGAAGCAAGCAACAAGGTTGAGATTTTAGACGAGCTTGAAGAAGGGGCTAAAGGTGTACATACAAAGTATAAGCCTTTAGCAGCCAACAATGGATATACCTTGATGGAGGTAGAGCTTATAACGGGCCGTCCTCATCAAATAAGAGCACACTTCGGAAGCATTGGGCACCCTATTGTGGGTGATGTTAAATATGGAGATAAGAATATTAACAAAATATTTTTTGATAAATTCAAATTGAAGCATCAATTCCTATTTGCCTACAAACTGGTTTTTAGGGAGGCGGAAGAAGGCTTGGAATATCTTAAGGGAAGAAGCTTTGTCAGTGAGCTGCCTGCTTCTTTTGAAAAAATAAGACAGCAATTGTATAATTAGAAAGGAAAAATATGAACAGCGCATTAGAGAAAAAACTTGAAAGTGTTTTAAACAACATCGTAATTAAGCTGGAGGAAAATATAGATTTCTTTAAATCCTTAGAAATAGCGTTTTTAAGTAAAGACAGCTCCAGCAATAAAGCAGAAATTAGGCTTATAAATGATAAATTAATATTTATAATGGGTAAGTCAAAGCAGGAGCTTCAACCTAAAGAGCTGACGCAGCTGCTATTTAAGCATGGTAAAAACTATGATGACTGTACCGTCAACTATGTTGAGCGAGGTACAAACATTGTCATTTGGACAGAAAAAAATAACGTAAAGATAAAATATAAAGAAACACAACTGTTAGACGGTATCCCCCACGATAACGTAACTGCCAGAAGCAATAGGGAGTACCTAGTCAAGGTAGGGGAGGCTAATGAACTGCTTCGGGAAATAGGAATTATAAGTGCTGATGGCAAGGTCAAGAACGATATGATTAGAAAGTATAATCAAATAGATCGTTTCGTCGAGCTTACAGAGGGCATTCTAACAAAGCTTGCAGAAGGCAAAGAAAGCATTACTGTACTTGATTGTGCATGTGGCAAATCCTATTTATCCTTTGTACTAAATTACTTTATCAAGGAAAAGCTTAAGAAGAATTGCTATTTTATAGGACTTGATATATCTGAGCAGGTTATTGCTTCATCCAAACAAATGGCTGAGAATCTAGGCTATAAAAATATGGAGTTTCTTGCAGTGAACATACAAAATTATATGCCTAGCAAGGAAATTGACCTAGTTATAAGCCTGCACGGCTGTGATATAGCCACAGACATGGCAATTGCCGCTGGTATAAGATATAAAGCTGAGGCTGTGGTGGTAATTCCCTGCTGTCAAAGAGAAATACTTAACCAGTATGAATATCAACCCTTCAAGGACATCACAAAGCATGGAATACTAAAGGCAAGATTAGCAGATGTGCTTACAGATGGAGTTAGAGGCATTATATTGGAATCCATGGGTTATGAAGTTTCAATAGTAGAATATATTTCGCCTCTTGATACACCTAAAAATCTAATGATCAGGGCAATTAAGCAAGGTGGAAAAAACAGAAAGGCATATGAAAGTTATATAGAACTTAAGGAAGCCTTGGGAATTGAACCCACACTTGCACGTTTAATTAACATTTAGACATCTAAGAATAAATGGCGCCTCCTGTGGAATAATTCTAAAGGAGGTGTTTTTTGTGCGAAAAAGAAAAGCGAAAGATGCAATTGTAGGTATTGTAAACGCTCAGCATAGCGACAATTGTATAAAGGAAGTACTTGATTTAATAAATGCAGACAAGATATTAGGACCACGCCAAACTGTAGTAATCACAGCAAATATGGTAGACAACAAAAGCGCTGATAGTGGTACTGTTGTCCATCCTGATTTACTGCGCAAGATTATACGCTATATTAAAGAATTTAAACCTGCAAGGATAGTTGTGGCAGCCGGTTCCGGCGGAGCACCTACAAAAAAGGTTTTTGATGAAATTGGATTTAATATAGTAATAGCTGAAGAAGGTGTTGAGTTTGTGGACTTGAACTTTGGACCTTATACTGAATTGCAGCTAAGCGGTAAAATTGTCCAAAGCACAAAGATTAACAAGCTTTTTGATGAGGCAGATGTACATATAACTTTCACCCCGATTAAAATGCATAAGGAAGCCACTGTATCACTTGGTATTAAAAATATAGCGCTTTCTTGGCCCCCCGCAGAGATTCATGGAACACCAAAGCTTCAATTGGGAATACATGAGGATCTTCACGATTTCATTTATGCCATGGGAGAGGTATTTCCAATCGATATTACGATTTTGTCTGGTATGAACGGTATGTATGGAACTGGTCCTAGTGACGGCAAGGCAGTTCATTCAGATCTGATTATAGCAGGTACAGACCCGGTGGCCACAGATGCAGTGGGCGCAAGAGTAATGGGATTTTTGCCACAAGCAGTGCAGTACCTTTTTAGACTTTATAGAAGAGGGATTGGAGAGGCAGATGTTAAACGCATGGACATGAGAGGAGTGCCTTTGGTGGAAGCTGAGGAAACTTTTAGCATGGCCGCTTTAGGGCAAAAAATAGCTATTGATAAAAGCAATATCCTTTCCGTACATGGTCAATAACACTTTTAATGAACTGATAAGGAAAATCAACGAAATCAGCGGAGAATGAAAGACTTTGAGAGCTAATTGCTTTAATTCAGGATAGCAGCATATACAAAGGTATAACAACGGTTAATAGGCATTGGACAGCAAGCAAATGCATTGTAATGATGGTATAATTAAAGCATATGTTTGAAGGAAGAGGTGCTTATTATGAAAGAAGATAATAAAGTATTACTTTACAGCTTGAAGTATTTTAAGAACCTTGAAAGACTTGTAGATATCCAAAATAAATTAAATAATAACAAGGTTATTCAAGATGCTAGAGAAAATCAAGGAAGTAATAGCTTTACGGCTACAAATCCAATTATTTAAACTACAGATAAAAACTCGGCAAGGTCGAGTTTTTCTTTTGTCAAAATCCCTCCTGCTGTCGTGTCAGGCACCACAGCAGGAGGGATTTGAGTTTGTGGTAAATCCTCCCCCTTTGCGATGCTAGGGAAGCCTCTGAAAAATTTTTTCGGAGATTACCCAGGCACCATGAAAGAGAGGTTTTGAGTTTGTACAATTTGAATAATATATATAAATTATTAAATATTTATATTAAGATATAAGTATATGATATTTTTTTGTTTAATGGGGGTTAAAATGAGTTTTCAGAGTATGCAATACAAGCATTTTCCTGCTCTTTCCCATAGAGATTTCAGGTTGTTTTGGACGGGACAGTGTGTATCATTAATAGGCACTTGGATGCAAAATATTGGTCAGGCTTGGCTTGTGTACCAGATGACCAATTCTTCATTTCTGCTAGGTCTTATTATTACTCTTCAGTTTACACCGGTTTTACTACTTTCACTCCCCATAGGAGTAATCATTGATAGGTACCCTAAGAAAAAGATACTTTTCGCGGTACAATTTATGATGATGATGACATCTTTTACCTTAGCTTTTTTGGTGTTTGTGGGTTGGGTGGCGTATTGGAATATTGCCATGCTTGCCTGTTTATTGGGAATTCTTAATAGTATAGATATGCCTGTAAGACAATCCTTTGTAGTAGAATTGGCCACAAAAGAGCATTTAATGAATGCTGTAGCAATGAACTCTATGATATTTAATGCAGCCAGAGTAATAGGTCCAAGTATCGCGGGGGTGGTATTCGGATATTTTGGAGCTGCTATTTGCTTCTTTTTAAATGGGTTATCCTTCATCCCGGTGTTAATAGGTATAAGTAAGATCGAAGCAAAGGGATTAGCAATAAAGAGGGAAAAAGGCAATTTGCTACCTGATATAAAAGAAGGAATTATGTACATAATTAAAAATGCAGAGGTAAAAACTACTGTATTAATGGTAGCTTTTAATAATGCAATTGTAATGAATTTTATGATTATGATACCTGTTATGGCTAAAACAGTTTTTAACGGTGATTCTAAGTTATACGGATATCTAATGGCAGGTTTAGGCATTGGTGCTTTCGCCGGAGCCCTGATATTGGCGGCAACCAGCTATAAGGGTCTTCGAAGAAATACACAAATGACAGCATTCATAGGCGTAGCGCTGTTTGTTCTAATTGAAGGATTTGTCCGCAATTACCAATTAGCCTTCATATTCTTTATTTTTGCAGGCTTTTGCATGACAACGGCATTATCCTTATCGAACACAACACTTCAACTCAGTTCACCTGACGAAATGAGGGGAAGGATAATGAGTGTTTACTCCTTGGTAGTGGGAGGAACGGCACCCATAGGCAGCTTGTACTCCGGTATCATGTGCGAGAACTTTGGCGTTAGCACAACCTTTGTGGCAAATGGTACTGTGGGACTACTGGTGATGGTTGCCCTAATCATATACAGACAAAGCTTAGCAAAAAAGCAAAATAGCATTGGAATAATTTAATAAAGCAATGATTGAGGTTTATAAATGAAAGAGGAAATAATAGCTGAGATTTTAGCAGAAAAGCTTAATATTAAGGAGTTTTTAGAAGACCATTCCTCCTTTTCTGCAAGGAGAGTAAAGCAGCTCCTAAAACAAAAAAAGATTCAAATAAATGGCAAAACTGCTTATTATGATAGCAATGTAAAACGTGGTGATAAGGTTGTTTTTGATATGTCGGAAAATCATCAGGATACCACTGTGCCAGAAGAAATTTCTCTGGATATTATTTACGAGGATGAATATTATTTAGCAGTAAATAAGCCCGCTGGAATTCTTGTTCACCCTACTCAAAATCACCCCGGCAATACCTTGGCAAATGGTATAAAGTTCTATTTTCTTTCAAAGGGGCTAGATATTCCCGTACGATTTGCAAATCGAATAGATATGGATACTTCAGGCTTGGTAGTAATTGCGAAGAGTGGGGTTGCTCATTCGGCAATTGCTTCGCAATTTAATGAAGAAAGCTGCAAAAAGATATACATTGCAATTGCAGAGGGTCATTTCGAAAAAGTAAACGGTGTTATTGATAGGCCTATTGGTATTGATGATGATAACCCAATCAGAAGAACAATAAGGGAAGATGGTCAAAAATGCATAACAGAATATGAAGTTCTAGAGCAATATGAGAAGAGTGCATTAATCAGACTCAACCTAATTACGGGAAGAACGCATCAAATAAGGGTTCACTTGAGCAGCATAGGTCATCCGCTCCTAGGCGACAAGCTATACGAGGGAAATATGCAGAACATACAAAGGCAAGCCCTTCACGCATATGAAATGGTATTCAAACATCCTTACAAAAGCAGCGAAATGAAGCTGCAGGCAGAGCTGCCTCGGGACATGCAAGCGCTTATAGAACTTTTGAAAAATAAGAGCATTTAGGTGTAATTGGAGCAATATGAATGGATAGAAAAGATGCATATATAATAGATAAGTCTTCTGAGGGAATGACACTGAGAGATTATCTTAGTAAAAAGCTGCAGTTTTCCAGGCGCAGCATCATTTCCCTAAAAAAAAGTGGTGGCGCTGTGATTAATGGGGATATAAGTCATATGAATGTGTTGCTTAAGGAATTTGATAAAGTTGAAATAACCTTTGAGGACAGCGAGTCTGAAAACATTTTGCCCGAGCAAATGAAATTGGATATTATATTTGAAGATGAACACATCATCGTCATAAACAAAGAATATGGTATGCCCGTTCATCCGACCCGAAGATATATTATGGGGACTCTGGCAAACGGGCTGGCATATTACTTTATGGGACGAGCAGAACAAATTAAGATTAGACCTATTAATAGGCTAGACAAAGACACCTCAGGGTTAGTTGTGTTTGCAAAAAATGCACACATACAGCACTTGCTATCATTTTATGTAGGCAAAGAGGAGTTTAAGAAAGAATATATAGCCATAGTTCATGGAAATTTGATTAATTTAGAGGGGACCATCGACCTACCCATTGCGAGAGAAATTGAATATGGCATGAAGAGAGTCGTGCGGGAAGATGGAGACCGGGCTGTTACGCATTATAAAAGAATCGCACAGCTAGGCAGTATTTGTGTGGTTAATATAACCCTTGAGACAGGGAGGACACATCAAATTAGAGTGCATATGTCACATATAGGGCATCCTCTTCTGGGCGATGAAATGTACGGAGGCAGCACAGAACTGATAGGCAGACAGGCGCTTCATGCAGAAAAAATCACTATGCTGCATCCTCTGACTAAGAAGTGGCATAGCTTCAGCGCGCCTATACCTGATGACATGCAAAAACTGATTAGAAAATGTTTTTGAGAACTGGAAATTCTTTTTCAGGTATATGTTTGACAAGCCACTGGAGGCTAGTTATTTTAGCTAAGGCATCCTCTTTAGTTTCTGTTTTTATAAAAGACTCTAATTCACCAAGATCCATATTTATATAATCAATTTCATAGTGATCTATTAACATAGACCATACGTGGTCGACCTTGGCCCAGCTATGTTTAAAATCTTTGTATGAAGAGTCGGCCTTATCCCAATCCTCGGAGTCTATATGCCGTTCTAGCTCGACCAATTGTTTTTCTAATACATCTGACTGGCTGCTTATATAATATATAGAGATCAAACTGCCACAAAGAATGACGATTAGGAAAAAGATTGCTAATATGAATGGTTTCATTTTACACCTCATAACTGTATTTTTAAGAGTTATTTTTGTCCTTTAGCTGAAATTTGAACTCCTCTTTATCTGTAATAAAAGCAAAGAAAACATCCTGGGCAGAAGCGATTTTATTCTTTGAAAGCTGCTCTTGCAACCATTTTTCATCAAGATTTTTTAGATGGAGATTATATGTATGTATTCTTCCGTCAATAATAGCCGTAACGGGCAGTCCCGCTTGTTCAACCTTGAGATTTAAATCTTCTGTACTTACCTGACGCTTGCTTGAATTGGGAATTATACTGAGGACGCCTGTAGTTTCTAGTATCGCATATTCCACATCCTCTACGGAGGGATAACCACCAATGCGGAGTTGTTCCAGCAAATCATTGATATTGAAGCGCTGTTTGCGCATCTCTGCTTCTAAGATTTTTCCATGCTCAACTAAAATACTGGGCTTGCCATAAATAATACCTCTGGCTTTGTCGCTTTTTAAAGCAATAAAAGAAAAAAATTCTCCAATAATAAATAAAGTGAGAACCGGTATAATACCATATAAAATTGGAACATTGAGGTTTTCCATTGGGACAGCAGATAAATCTGCAATTACCAAGGCAACAACCAGTTCCGTGGGCTGCAGCTCTCCTATTTGTTTTTTGCCCATAAGCCGCATAATTACAACAATAAATAAATACAGGATTGAAGCACGTATAAAGATTATAAGCATATGTATCTCCTTGTTTTATTATTTAAGTAATTTTTTAAATAATGCTTATTTTTATCTGCGTTTTGAAAAAGTAATCTCCGATTTAACGGAGATTACAATTATTCAATAAATTAGTGTCTAACACCCATGGAAATTGTATGAAGTGCTTCGCCGGCTTCGTTTTCAAATATATCTTCAACAGCCATATCACCTATTGATACAATTCCGACCAATCGGCCATTATCAACGATAGGAATCCTTCTAATTTGCTTTGAAGCCATTATATCAGCAACCTTGTGAACATCCATATCTGAAGTTGCAGAAGTGATGTCTTTTGTCATGATTGTCGATACTCTTTCATCGGAGCTTTTACCTTCGGCTACGGCTCTAAGAACCAAGTCACGATCTGTAATCATTCCAACAAGTATATGGTTATCTAGAACTGGTACTGCACCAACATCTAATTCCTTCATTATATTTGCTGCTTCTGATATACTATCATTAGCGGATATCGCTCTAACATCTGTAGTCATAATTTCTTTTATTTTCAAAGTCATCATCCTTTCCATAGTACTATTTAAAAAGTTTGAGTTATAGAATATATTGCACTAAACATCTAGTATTGAGTTCATATGGTGCAAAGATTTCTTGATTCATATGTTGTAAAAAAAATATATCTAAGCATCAAAAACAGATGAATCTACTGATTTTGTAATGATATATCTTTTTCATAACATATATAGCTTTACCGAAATAAAACTTTTTAGCAGTAAAAAAATGTTGAATAAAATGAAACTTTTTGAAATTTAAAGTGTATATATTTATGTCAGCAAAAGGGGGGAGTCAGGTGAACATAGACAGCAGCATACTTAAACGTTGCAAACAAAATGAAAAGAATGCATTTGCAGAGCTTTTTAAGTTTTATCAAAATTATTTATTTAAATTATGCTTCAGTTATGTTCATAATGAACAAGAGGCTCTGGACTTGCTGCAGGAAATTTACATAAAGCTTTATAAGAATATTAGTAAATATGATGATAAGTATCCCTTTCATCCTTGGATTAGAAAGGTTGCAGTGAACAGCTGTCTGAATGAGAAACGGAAAAATACCTTAAACTGTATTCCTTTAGATAGCGGGAATGAGGATTTCAGCTTACAGGAGCAGCTGGCCTCGGTGGATGATACTCAGCAAGAGGTTGAAGGCAGTGAAATGGCGCTTATTGTAAAACAGCACATCTATAGTTTGCCTGAAAAGCAAAGGATGGTTGTGATTTTAAGATATTATGAAGACCTTAGCTATGAAGAGATTTCAGATCTAATGAAAATACCTTTGGGCACAGTTAAAACTGATTTGTACAGAGCCAAAAACGCATTAAAAGATAGGCTGTATCAAGCGGTCAATTTATAAGTAAGCCGAAAAGTTAACATGAATGATAGCCCGATTTGTAGAAGGAGGATAATCATGAGCTGCAAATTTGATAAAGATTTAATTCAAAATTATGTAGATAACACCATCGAGCCCTTGGAGCTAATAGTGCTTAAGGAGCATATAGCGGTATGCCAAGATTGCAGATTTGAATTGGATTTAATGACTAAGTTAGATGACAGTATGTATGCGCATTTCAATAACATGCCAAACAGTGATATGCTGGATGAATTTAGTATAAATGTGCTGAGTCAGTGCTATGAGGAATCTAAATCCAAAGGCATTAAAGCAGGAATCTCAAAGGCTTGGCAAATTAATAAGATGGTGGTAAACAATGCTTCTAGGTATACTTCATATATACCTGGCAGCAAGCTGGCTGCAAATGCTGCCAAGAAGGCAAGTAAAGGTCTTAATAAAGCTGTGAAAGCTTATGTAAAAACCAGCTTCAAAAGACTGGTAGTCGGCGCAGTTAAATAAAAGCTGTATATTGGGGGACAAATTATGTGGGTTGTTTTATTGATATTGAAGATAATTTTATATTTGTTGGCAGCTCTAATGCTTTTATTGATTACTCTGCTGGTTGTGCCTTTTTCTTATAAGGGAGAAGCGGCAATATGTGGAGAAGTCAGCTATAGCTACAGCGTGGGCTGGTTTTGGAATCTATTTAAAATAAGAGGTACCAAAGGCGAGGAAAGTCTTAAGACCGAAGTGTTTCTTAGCAACAAACGCCTTTTTACAGTGAAGACTAAGGTAGAATCGAAGGACGAGCCTGAAAAAGATGAGATAGAGAAGGAAGTAAAAGAATCTGCCAAGGGCGTAAATGACCTTAAAAGTATGTTTGACACCAAATTGATAAAAGAGGGGTTTGGCTATCTAAAAAAGATAATCAAGCAAATCAGACCTAAATATCTGCACTTGTGTGGTACCTATGGCTTTGAAGATCCATCGGTTACAGGCATGACAGCAGGATTTATATATACACTTCAAGGAGCTTGGCCACAAAGCCAAATTAGGCTTCAGCCATGTTTTACTGAAGAAATTCTAGAACTAGAATTCAAGGCCACAGGCAGTATATCAGTAGGCAATATCCTATGGGATACCGCTAGGTTCGTACTGAAAAAGGATATTCGAACAAAAATTTTTAAGAGAAACAAAAAAGTGAAACTAAAATCAAAATAATAGTGTAATTATTAATGATTACATAAAAGGGGAGGAATAATTATGGAAACAAAATCACCAGTAAACGAAAGCATGGAAACATTATTCAGCAGCTTGGAGAAGTTCTTTAGAACAGAAACAGTTATAGGTCAGCCTATAGAAATAGGTGAAACAACATTGATACCTATCATCACAGTTACATTCGGAGCAGGCGGCGGTGGCGGCAACGGCACAGACGAAAAAGGCAACGGCGGTACTGGTACAGGAATGGGCGTAGGCGCTAAGATTACTCCAGATGCAGTATTGGTTATAAAAAATGGTGAAGTATCAATGCTTCCAGTAAAAAACAAATGCAACCTAGACAAGTTAGTAGGCATGGTGCCAGAGCTTGTTAAGAAGATAAAGTTCAAGAAGGACGAAGGCAGCGAAGAATAAACTTATGAATATGATAAAAAGCTTGAATATTTCAAGCTTTTTTCTATTGTCATGAATTATTTGACGTGCTATAATCATTTATACATGGTCGGTTAGCTCAGCTGGTTAGAGTACTACGTTGACATCGTAGGGGTCGCTGGTTCGATTCCAGTACCGACCACCATATAGGAAATTGGTAATTTGCGCGAATGTTCGACAGTTTTTACGCGAAGGCCCGACATTTATCACGAATGTCCGACGCTAAATCAATTAAATATGTTTTAAAAGGTCTGATTAGATTATTCTAGTCAGACCTTTTTTATTGTGCGCCCAGCATGGGCGCAATCTAACGGGTGAAAGTCCCGAGTGCGGGTTGATAGTGCCAAGCACATAGCCAAGAGCAAGGGTGTCCATCGTGAGGTGGAATCTGAAGGAAGCTTACGGCAAACTTCCGGTCTGACGAACAGAAACTACATACAGGCATATGTATGCTGGGTGAGATTGCAAGACAAATTAAAGCCCTAAACTATTCGGAAGCAAATGGTGTAAATGTAGCAGATAGATGGAAGGAAAGATTGCGTTCTTACCTGGGGAGGTCTCATGGACGTGTGGAAACAGAATATGAAACACGGTTGAAACAAGATTTGCCATGAGAAGTCAGCAGAGGTCATAGTACTTCGTATTGTCGACAATATGAGGGAAGGACTGAACTTTAGGAGGTGAAAGTAAATGAAAGTTACTAAAAGTGGAATTAAATACAGACAACCTCGAAAAGAGGGCTATCTACAGAAAGTATCTGCGGAACAGAAAGGATATGTAGAAGCGTATGCTCCATCAAGGATAACCGAAAACAACATCACCAACACAAACTTGTCGGCGGAGAAATTGCTAGAGGAAATACTGGATAAGGACAACATGAATCAGGCATTTAAGAAAGTTAAATCCAACAAAGGTGCTGGCGGAATCGATGGGATGGAAGTAGATGAACTTCTACAATATCTCAAAGAAAACGGACAGGAACTAACTCAAGCAATCAAGGACGGTAAATATCGCCCGAATCCCGTAAGAAGGGTAGAAATACCCAAAGAGGAAAAGGGAAAAGTAAGAAAACTGGGTATTCCAACAGTTGTAGACAGAGTGGTTCAACAAGCAATTGCACAAGTACTGTCCCCGATATTCGAGAAACAGTTCTCGGATAATAGTTTTGGATTTCGACCTAAGCGCAGTGCACACGATGCAATCAGAAAATGTCAGAAGAATGTAGATGAAGGCTACAAATATGTAGTGGATATGGACTTGGAGAGATACTTTGACACCGTCAATCAGAGCAAACTGGTGGAAGTTCTATCAAGAACGATAAAAGACGGACAAGTAATTTCACTAATTCATAAGTTCCTAAGAGCCGGAGTCGTAGTCAGACATAAATTTGAGGAAACAGAAGTCGGAGTACCGCAAGGTGGACCTTTGAGTCCGCTGCTTAGTAACATCATGCTGAATGAACTTGACCAGGAATTAGAGAGTCGAGGACATAGATTTATCCGTTATGCAGATGACATGGTGATTTTCTGCAAAAGCAGAAAGAGTGCAAAGCGTACACTGGAAAATATTCTGCCATACATTGAGGAAAAACTATTCCTTAGAGTAAACAGGAGTAAAACAGTTGTAGACTATGTCGGAAAGGTAAAGTTTCTTGGATTTACTTTCTATACATACAAAGGGTTAACAAGGATACGAATCCATCCTAAGGCAATAGCTAAGATGAAGATGAAAGTAAAAGAACTTACATCGAGAAGCAATGGATGTGGAAACGAACAGAGAGCCAAAGATTTGAGAAGGTATATTGTGGGCTGGATAAACTACTTTAAACTAGCCGATATGAAGCAATTACTAAAAGAAACAGATGAATGGATGAGGCGACGTATTCGCATGATTTATTGGAAGCAGTGGAAGAAAGTCAAAACAAAGTTTCAGGAACTGAAACGTTTGGGGATTAAAGAATACAAGGCTTGGCAGTTTGCGAACACAAGAAAAGGCTACTGGAAAATATCCAATAGCCCAATTCTTAATATTTCACTTGATAATCAAACTTTGAAAAACATTGGATACTTATTTTTCTCCGATTATTATCAACAAGTATGTGTAAACTAGGGAACCGCCGTATACGGAAACGTATGTACGGTGGTGTGAGAGGTCGGTAGGTGAATTAATCACCTACCTCCTACTCGATTGATATTAAAGTTTAAACCAGAAAAGTAAATACAAATAAAGAGAGGTGGTTATATATGCATAATAATGAACTAATTATCAAAGAACAATTACATAGGAGTACTATTCCCATTGTAGTTAAGCCGGCTATTGGCGAAAGTTTGATTGGGTATACCCTGCGTTTAGATTATCTGAATGGTTTTCAAGCTAGAACTTTACTTAAGCGATTTTTAGCATATAAAAATAGTAAAGACATATTTTGTCTGTTGAATAAAAAGAACGTAGTTGAATATGTAGAGAACAATTTTAATTTTGAGGAGTTTAGTTCATTGGTAAATTTGCCAGATATTTATGAAAAGATATCAATGATATACAAGCTAGAAAAACAATTTACTATAAACCAATATATGGCTAACAGCTTCTTTTTAAATACAGAATTTAAAATATGCCCGATTTGTATACAGGAGTGGATAATACCTAAAATTTTTTTTGTAGATAAAATAAATATGTGCTCAATACACGGAGTGTGGCTTATTGATAGGTGCACATGTGGTAAGAAAATCACGCTATATTCAATAAAAGAGAGTTTACTTTGTTCAAATATTAAATGCAATAAACACTTTTATGAGTTATCGTCAACTATAGATGATAGATACCCTAGACATAATTTCGAAATGCTTTCATACTATAACTTTTTGTTAAGCTAATTGAGAAAACTAACGGACCATCAAGGAGGATAATATGAACAAAAGACTAGACATCTTTAAGATGGCAAATAGATCAATAAAAGGTTGGTTCCCTACCACAAAAGATAGAAATAATAACTTGATCCCATTTGTAAGCACTCTAGAAGAAGATTTCTTATATTATGCTGAGTATAATCCTATGATTATTAGTATGGAAAGAGCTGATATTGATGAGGGCTTTGCAAATAAGCATAAATTATCAAAAACCTCAATTATACCGATTGTAATTCCGTATACTTGGGAGGAAAAGACGCATAACTATTTTCCTGATTTTCTTGTTACACTTGCAAATGGTGGGAACATTATTGTTGAGGTAGGGAGATATGAGGAAAAGATGGTTGGTGTAGCAATTGCTAAGGCCATTGCAGCAATAGATATGTGTAAAAACAGAGGATGGTGTTACTGGTTAATTACAGATCAAAATATCATGACTAAGACCAAAAAGAATAATTTGATATTCTTAAAATCATTTGATAAACCAATGTATAAAAATCTAGAAATCCAAAATAGGGTATTGGAGATCTTAGAGGGTAATTGTTATTCGTTATGCATTGAAGAAGTAATTAATCAATTAAGCGAAAAATACCCTAAAAAAGAAATTGAAATGGCGATTTATGAATTAATTAATGCGGCTGCAAAAGAAGGTAGACTTCTATTTGATTATGATATCATATGTATTTCGCATAAAACAATTGTTGAATTTATTGATTATTCTAAACCGGCTATAATACCAGAGGATATACATTTACCATATGAAATGATCTTTAACGAAATCATTACTGATAGTAAGTCTGTGGTTGACAATGAAGAAATCAAAAACGAAACAATTAATAACTTTATAGATACAGAAAGTTTATCAGATGAAGATAAAGAATTATTTTTTAAACGACGAGCTGCGGTTTTAGAAGCGATATCTAGTGATAGGAGAGATTCTATAACTTGTATAGCTAATAAATTCCAACTAAAACGATCTTCTTTATATGATTATATAAATAATTATTTATTATATGGCGAAAAAGCATTAATCCCATACTCTCAATATAAGCGAGACATATCTACTATACCTTTAGAAGTTAGAGAAATTATCAATAAGTTACGCTATAAAAATCATCACTGGACTATCGCCCAAATGCATGATTCAGGTGAATTAAAAAAGGCCATAGTGAATTTGTCAAGAAAAAGTAATATTCTTTACAATTTACCCTCATATCAACAAATATATAGGTATTTAGCTAAGTTAAGTGATAATCCGGATTTAAACATAAGTTCAAATAGGCATATAATTAAAAAAATTAAAATTACTACTTACGGCGCATGGGTAAATTCTATTAGATATCCTATGGATCAAGTTCAAGTTGATGCGAATTATATTGATATTAAAATTGTAACTAACGAAAGGCAAAGTGTAGCAGGTAGATTATGGGCTATTGTATTGATCGATGTTAAAACAGCTATGATACTAGGATATTCTTTATCACTGAAGGCTCCTATGGAAGAGGATTACATGATGGCATTAAAATGCTGTATTGAGCTGAAAGATAAAATCGTAAGCCAGTTTAATTGTAAGAATAATTGGCCGAGTAGTGGAATTCCTAGAAAGATTCTTAGTGATAATGGAATGATTTTTATTTCCAAAAGATCTACTGATGTACTAGTGAAAAGGTTTGGTATTGTTGAAGAAATAGCCCCTCCCTACACTCCAGATGTTAAAGGTACAATAGAGGCATTGTTTACATGGACAAAGAACAGATTAGTTTCCAGATTACCTGGATTTACAAAAGACAGAGATTCAAATGAAGTTATTGAAGAAGTTCTTAAATATGGAGTTACATTTGAAGAGTTTGAGGAAATATTTGTACAGGCAATAGTAGATGTCTATAACGTTGAATGGGATAATTTAAGAGGACAAACAAGATACAATCTATGGATATCAAATGAAATAGATAATGGAGTTGGGATACCAACTTGGTTAGGAAGTAGTAATGAGCTTAAGCTCCTATTAATGAAAGAGGAGGTAAGCAGGAAAGTTGACCGTCATGGTATCTCTTTTAAGGGTAGATATTATCAAAACAAAACAATGATAGGTACTTTGATAAATAAAAATGTTTTTATTAGGTATGATAAAAGAGATATTTCAGTGATATATGTTTTCTTAGAAGATGGAAAGTATTATTGTGAAGCGTATTGCCAAGAGCTTTTGGGTAAGCGAATAAGCGTTTGGGAAGATCAGATTATAAAAAAAGGGATTAATATTCAAAAAGATATGTATAATGCTAGGGCTAAGGAGAATGCAAAAAACATTGTGAGTAAAGCAAAGCAGAAACCATTACTAAAGGAGAAGCAGGCTAAACTAATTGAGCAGTCCCGAATTTATGATAGACAAGATATTCATATTGATAAAGTAAATATGGTATTAGGTAACATTAGAAATATTGAGAAAGTTGAAAATCCAAGTGATATAGAACGAATAGATATATCAACATTACAGTTTAAAAAGCCTGTTATTCGAAAAATTTGAGGAGGTGTATTATGAGCGATATAATTACTGATGACAAATCATGCAATCAAGATTTGAGTATAGAAGTAACCGAAAAAGAATTAAATTTAATGTCAGTATATAAGCATTCATTTATAGAGACACCTTTTGCTCGAAGATTTCAGGGATTTATTAATGAAGTACGAGTAGAAAAAAAGTGGGCAGTTATTGGGGCTTATTCAAGGAATGGAAAAACTTGGTCTATAATGGATATTATCAAAAGCTCTGGTGCTGTAAAAGAATATAATGGTCACACGAAAATTCCAATTATAGCAGTTAGATCTCCTGATAGTTCTACACCTAATGATTTGATATCATCATTGTGTAGGTGTTTTGGCTCTGTCCCTTTATCCAGTAGTTCTGCTCAAAAGAAATGGCTAATTTCTGCTATACCCAGGTTAGGGGTGGAACAAATTATAGTTGATGATGCACATGAACTCAATCTAAATCACTTAAAATTTATTAAATGGCTTACAGATTCATTAGAGTTAGAGATGAATTACAATATTAGCTTGGTGCTATCGAGTATCATTAGCTCAAATTCGATATCGATTTGGAACAAAATTCAGCAATATAGACATGAGGACTGGATGCAGCAACTATATGAACGCTTTTCACTATGCAGAGAGATACCTGGACATACATATAATGAAGTAGCTGAAATACTTTATGGGTATGAAGAGTTATATAGACCTCTAATACCAAACATAAGTCTAGTAAAGTATACTGATAATATCTATACTTGGCTAATATGTCCAGAGCTAGATATTCACAATTGTAGAAGAGTAGCTATGGAGCACTTGTCTAAGCTAATCTTTGAATCTGTAAAAATTGCATATATTCAATATAGTTTAATCGATATTCCGTTGGATTTGATTTTTCACGTATACAAATCGAGTTTTCTTAACAAAGATAAAGTACTATCAATTGAAGATAAGTCTATATATAATCCCAAGAGTGGACAAATACAAAAGAATGCTATCTGATTTAGCATTCTTTTTTCTTGCGTTTATATATGCGGCGTAGGAATGAGGCAGCGTCTTTCTCAGACAACTCATGAATCCAGCGAGAACTATCTTCGGTTTGTTTTTGTGCATATTCTTCTATAATATTTATCAAACCGAGTCTATCAATGAAGTAAGTTTTACCTATTGGAATTCTAGCTTTCTTAAAGCAACCTGTGAGGGTAATAGGTATCCTACATTGTATCATTTCTTCACATACTTTCATTAAATTTTGTTGCCAAATAATAATTCTACTACGAGCTCTTTCAATATCATAATGTCGTAGTCCTGGATTATAATCATAGCTTTGAATAATGTTGTTGCCAATAAACCTAGTACCGCAAGTTTTACAGAATTCTTCGATTTTAACTACACCGCTATTTAAAGTCCGTTTCCCATAGTGCTTTATGTTATCTCTAGATATAAGATTAAAATCTGAACAATAAATGTTTGGGCATGTACGGACTGAATTTTTTTCATTAGTAGAATGATCTACATTGGTTATCTTATTCAATTTAGCATCAGTGTGAAGATCCCTAAACTCAATAACTGAGATATTTAATCTAAATAAAGCATGTATAATTGCGGAAATTGAGAGATTTAATAGTCCATGACCATTCTTTGCATTATTAATAGAATATCCAAATAGATTTTTAAAATCACTATGAGCGATTCTATTTTTATAAATTAAGTAAAGTAATCTTTTTTCGAACCCACTGCTTAATTGCTCATCATCATTAACAAAGTTTATATTATTAAATATAAGGTCTTTATAGTTATTATAATAATATTCTTGTATTTGCATTTCCTGGCTGTTACCATCTATGCTTATCGATTTAAGACTGTGGTATGGAACCCCGCAATATGGACAACAGTTAGCCTTAGTATTTGCAGAGAATAAAAGAATTTTTTTACCACAAACACATTTATCATATAAGTGAACTTTATGATCTTGGCAATAAGTAATATCTTTTAATAAAAATAACAATGGATGCAAATTATTCGTAATACATGAAGGGCAAACTTTAAAACTACTTGAATACGAAATTAAATTAGGATAGATTTTCTTTGTTTGATAGATACGATGCAAGGCGGGGGTCATGGTTAAACTGTTTAATTCATCGATGGAAATATTAGTAACTTGTGAGAGCTTATCAATATTAAAGGTGTTACCTGTTATAAACAATCCAGGACGATTAAGCAATAATCGTCCTGTCTTATGATTATTTATTAATTTTAGGGTTGTTCCTAATGGGTAAGCATTTAAAACATCTAATCTCATAGTGTAGCCATAAATGCTTTCGTGCTGAAAAGGGACAATTACGAAAGGAAAGTTCAACTGCTGAGTAATGGACATATTTAACAACTTGTTTTGCATACTATTAATATTCATATAATCACCTAGATTTTTATTTATATTGTATCTTTGTGAGGCGATTATATTCATATTTCCGAATAGCGTGAATACTACGCTAAAGAACTAACTGAAGTGTCTTTTGGATATTCAATAGGGGGTATCTCTAGGTTTGAAATAAGTATTTCTTTTTCTTTTCTAGAGGTTCTAACGGAATAGTCGAAATATAAAGTTCGTCTTTTTAACTCAGTTGAATCTGTACAATATAAATCATTGATGTAAACGCAATTATCATAACTTAGGAGCCAAGGGAAATTACTAGTCTTAATTTGGTCTGCAAGTTCGACATGCTCTTTGTTACCGAAATAATGTCTATATAATGATTTACCCTTATTGTAATAAGGTGGATCGATATATACAAAACACTTACTTGAACTCAATTTAGCTTTGTTATTTTTTATATATGAAATACCATCTGTCCAAATAACGTCAACTCTATCTCTATATAATGAGAGAAACGATATTGCTTCTATTAATCGTTTCTTATTGAAACGACAATCAATTTTATAGTTACCAAGTTGGTTTTGACCACCTATAGGTCCAGCTTTTAAAATTCCTGAAAAATTAGTACGATTTAGAAAAAGTGCAGCAAAGCCCAAATCAGGAATAAGTGTTGAAACTGGAAGTTCAATGTTTTTAAAACTACTCATAGTATTCCAGGTATCCACATTAACTTCTGTGTTTTCAATTTTCTCACAGAGTATATCAGTATATTCAAAGACAGATTTCCAGAAAGAAAAAATAAGTGGATCTTTTTCAATTAGTGTGGCTTTTTTTATTGTACCTTTTTGTAATAATGCTAGGCTAACTGAGGCACCACCCGCAAATGGTTCATAAAACTCACAACCGGTAAGCTCATTAGTATTTATAACATTCTCAATATATTTATAAAGCTCTGCTTTACCCCCAGGGTACCTGAGAGGACTAGGTATTATATTCATAATTTCACCCTTTCAATTTTATTAAATTAGCAACTTTAGTAGAATTAAGCACAATTTAAAATATGCTGGATTAACGCAAATAAACCGTTAGCTGCTTTGCTCTCAAGTTCTAGTTTTGTAGCTTTTATAATATGAGTATTATGTATGTTGGTATCAAAAAAGTCCAACATACTTTGTGAGGTTGCACAGGTAAAGGCACTTTGAATAGTTCTATCTGGAAAGAACCTCTTAAAATTATCATTACTTCTATAAAAGCTAACTAAGTCACCCATCATAGGATCTTGACCAGGTCTTCTTCTAGAATGGGTCATTAGTTTACCCCACTCATTTATGTGCTTTGTATAGTATTTTAATGTTTGTTCAAATAATGCCCTTAATAGCATGGCTGTTGCTATAGGATAATTATTATAGTGGTTATTAACTGATAATTTTTGAAGTTCACTTGCAAGACTTATTATTCCAAAGTGTTCAGGCTTTGTTGGATTTAAACTTGTCCATGTAAGTGCTTGAAAAAAAAGTGGAGCTTTAGGTGATTGAGTTTTTCCATTATTTCCACCATTATTATTTGAATCATTATTATCTTTTCTTGAAGCGTTGCTAGGTGAACTATCTTTAGCATCATTTCTTGTTGCATTTGCAGTATTATTTGCTGGACCACTATTGCTATTTTTATCACTTGAATTCGCGTTTGTGACATTATCTGACTCTTTTTGGTCGGCATCATTATTATTTGGTTTCGTATCTGTGTCGTTATTAGATTTATCTTGATCAGTATTATTATTTGATTCAGAGTTTTCACTGTTAGAAAGTGCGATGACTCCTTTTTCTTTTAAATAGTCGAATAAACCAGGTACATCGTCAATTGTGTTACGTGTATTGAAGTCTTTCTTATAAAAAAAAGCTGCTTTAGCTATTAAGTATATGGAATGTTCGAAGACTTCTTTGTCTAGTTCTGAAATCGGTTCTAAGTTTTTTTCATCATAGTTGAGTTTCAATATTTTGGCACCATTTATATCTAGAATTTTAGATTTTACATCAAATACACGGGTGAGGCGTGAAACTTCTAGATCATATATATTGGGTTTTTCATCTTCTTTCCATTTATCTAAACTAATAGCTTTGATTATTAGATTATATAGGCGAATACCTTTTTTCACATCTCCAGGTGTTGATGAAGTAATACTTGCTATTTCGTCTATATCCATTCCATGACTAAATTCGTTAGCATAGAATTTATATTTTGATATTGTAGACCAATCTTTGATACCTTTTATATGTCTTTTATATAATGTACTTTGTGTTGATTCTCTGTCAGGAACCAAATCAACATAAATTGCTTCTATATTTTCTTTAGTTTTCTCATTTATAACAGGAAATCTATTATACTTACCTGGGATTAAAGTTCTATCGAGAAGAAGCTTACAGGCACATATTCTACGATTTCCTTCTAATACGACAAGGTGTCCGCCTTCATTACAAACAATTATTCTCTCTCCGGCCATTAATCCCTCAAAATCATTGATTCCCTTAGCTAGATTAACAACTTCCTCGTATTCAAGAAGATAGTCTATAATGTCAGATTGATCTGAGTTAGGTGGTATTATAAATCGAGGATTCTTAGGATCTAGCAATAAATCTTTGACATTGACCTCTATTGAACTAAATTTCATCGATAAGCCCCCTTTAAATAGTAAATATACTAAGCATTTATGGTTTTCTTAAGATTTACTTTAATTACACTTCCTGATAACATACTTCTGCTAATTGGAATCTCAAGAGAAATCACGTCTACCTCATCTTCTTTACCAAATAGAAGATACTCATAGCTCGTTCCGAACTCCTTTGCAAGGTTATGAAGTATTACTGCAGAAGGTTTTTTTGTTTTCCCAGTTTCAATTAAACTTAAAACCTGAGCCTTTGTTCCAATTCTTTCTGCAACACTTTGCAGTGACCAATAAGACTTTTCTTGTTTGCTTTCCATTATTTTTTCTTTACGCATTGCTTTTACTCTTCCAGCAATATTTCCATTCATTTTATTTCACTCCAATCATTACTATTTATTATAATGTAAATTTTTGGAGAAATCAATAAAAATTGATATTAATATGTAAAATATCAATAAAAATTGATATTTTACCCATTCAATTAGTTAATTTTGAGCCTCATGCTCTATCAAATCATCTTTGCCTGTCCTTTATCATATGCATTTTAATTATTGTTATCTATATTTATCATCATCTTTAAGTAATCAGGTTGAGTAAGTGCACTCAAATAATGTAAAAAGCTTCACTCTCCAGATTTAAGTCAACATCTAGATATCCATAAACTTGTAAATGGGCCCATAAAATGGTAAAATAATATTAACAAATGTTGAAAGGATGATTAATATGGAGAAAAAGCAAAAACATCTCAATGTAGTTGTAGAAACTATCGAGGGGGAGTCAGTAGCATTAGAAGTGAATATAGAAAATAAGGTAAGTCATTTAATGGAAAAAGCTATGAAGGAATTATCTATTGATATCAATACAGCATCCACTTACGAAATGCTTTATAACGGAACATTAATGAATCCTGATTCTAAGATTGAAGTTTATAACATACCTGAGAATGGAATAGTTCTTTTACAACGACGTCCGAAAGTAGGATAATATATGGAACTAGAAGCGTCTATTAGATTTCTTGAAAGAGATATCAAAAAAATTGAAGAGCGTAGTAAAAGATATGGATGGCATATTTTTCAAGATGGGATTTTTGTAAAAGTTCTTCTTCCTCAATTACATACTTCCAAATTATTTAGATTGTCTCTTTTTTGTTATGGATACCCTAGACATTTAATAACAGCAGAGTTTCTTCCAAATCCACTACAACCAAATAAAATATTATGGCCGAATGATAAAGAGCAAATGTTTAGGATACGTTCTTCAGCAAATGGCATACCATTTATTTGCATGGCTGGTCTAAAGACATATATTCCAGAAAGTGATGAAACTACAGTACCTTATTCTTCAAATGACCTTCATATTGCCAATATTATCACACGCATTGGACAACAAATCGCAAAAGCTGATTGTTCATATTTGGAGGTAAATATACAATGACTATGCCTATGATAGTAGATAATAGCAGAACGATGAAATTTGCAGAGGAATTAGGTTTAGACTCAAGTTTCATAATTAACAAGTTGATACATGTAAGAGTTGGTATAGCAATCTCATCCAATTATTATGTTACTAATAACGGACGAATAACACTTGAAATATTATTAGATATAATATCACGTATGTACACTGATATAGTAATTGAAATTGACCATGATAATCAGGTATCATATGAGGATTTGGAATACCTAATTAATAGAATAAATAGTATAGGACGAAATATTAGTTATGGAAATATTGATATCACAAATATTAGAATACTTATTGGTGATAATTTTTGTAATAAGAAATTTCACTTCTATATTTCAAGTAATGGTTGGGAAGCATACGTGAGTCCAGTTGAGTCAGACGCTAAAACTTTAAATAATTTAAATAATCCTATAGGCGCAGCAATGGCTGCAGCTCTGGGTGCAACTGAAATTTTTAAATATGCATTGAAGGACGAGTTTGATAAAATTGGACGTACACTTATATTTAAACCATTGCGTTTTTCGTGTTTTTCATATCTTTCAAATGAAGAATTAAAAGATAACCCTGAACTACCAAAAGAGATACACATTGATGAAATAACGATGATTGGTGCTGGAGCAGTTGGAATGGCCTTCATATCAGTCTTACAACACTTAAATTTATTCGGAACAATTACAGTAATTGATAATGATATTGTGGATAGTTCTAATCTTGATCGTTATCTAGGTGTTTATAAGGATGATTTAGGGAATTATAAGACACACATAATATGTAATAGACTTAAACATCTAAAAAATGTCAAGGTAATGTGTCACAGTGGTAGATATCAGAGATTTACCGAAACTTATGGGAGGAAAATCGATATAGCAATTTGTACAGTTGACAATGATGACACAAGGCAAGAATTGCAATGCGATCTTCCAAGAATAATTCTTAATGGTGCAACTGGGGCAAGTACTTATTCTGTATCGAGACATAACTTTTTAGATGATGCTTGTCTAGGATGTTTGTACCCTATTGATCCCAGTAAATTTTTAAATGAAGAGAAATTTGCTAAGATGCTGGGAATACCTGTGGGAGATTTTTCTCACAAGTATGATAATAGTATTCCATTAAACAACATCGAGATACAGGTAATATCGCAGCACATAAACATCCCAGAAAGGATAATCAATCAAAGTAAAGACGTCACCTTAAGAGATATATTAACTGATCACGAAGTATGTGGTCGGTACAAACTACCTAATAGTACAGATATTGCTGGTGCAGTAGGATTTGTATCTGCAATTCCTGGTATCCTCCTTGTGGGAGAGGTATTGAAAGAAAAGTATTTTAAATCTAGTGTATTGAGAAATACATTTCATGTTGATTCTTTATATGGGACAAGCAAACATTCTTATACATTGAGAACAAAATTACCAAAGGGTGAATGCAGTTGCTACTGTAGAGATGATATTATGATAGAAATCTATAAATCAAAATACATTGGTATTGAGGAGTGACGCAGGAAGTGGAAGCTAAAGCTATAGTAATGTTAGGATATCTAAACGAAGGTGACATACCCCAAATTCAACAATTTATAACAGGTGATGAGTCTACTAGTATAGAACTTAAAGAAGTTATAAATAAAAAGGTTGGAAGCTATACAAAGGTTGAACCCTCACATGCTGGAAGACCAGAGCTTTTAGAAATAAATAAGGAATACATGAATGTTCTTGATTCATACGCAATAAAAATAAAAGAATCAAATTTTCTAGGTAGTAGTAATTGGAGTTTTAAGAATGTAGAAATCAATAGACTGATTAGTAACGCTTTGTTTTTAGATAAAAAAAGGATAGAGTCATTCAGTAACATTTTTTCATCAGAGGATTATTCTGAGATTTTGAGAGTTTGCTTAGATAAAATGCCTTTGAAAATACCGTGTATGCTTAGTACAAATGTTGCTTTTTATCAGAGTGATAATAATGATATATTAAATATTAGCTTTACATTTAATAACAATGTATTACAGATGAACACAAAATTTAATATAAGCCCTGTAAAAGTATTGAGGGTACTAAATAAATATCATTTAATTGATGGGCATCATAGAGCATATGCTCTTAAGAAATGTGGATTTGATTATATTCCAAGTATAGTACTAAATGATAACCCTGGGATAAGATATTCAGGTATTTATCACTTCTCAAATCATACCCTATTAAGAGAAGATCCACCAATTATGAAGTATTTTCTTGATGAAGATTGCTCAGAGGAACTTCCATTGAGAAAAAAGAGCGTGATGTTGCATAAAATACAAATAGATTCTACCGCTATAACTGTATAACGGGGTGATTTTATGTTTTATAATAAGAATGGTAAGGTAAATCCTTTAGTAAATTACATACCAAATAGCCATAACATTAATATAAGTAGTGGAGAGTCTAGTAGTATGTTAAAGAAGAAGCCAGATTTTATCAGCAGTTTTGTAATTACAAGAGATGTAATAACTTCTACAAAAGAATTTATGGTTAAAATGGGAAAAAGACATTTGGAAGGGCTGGTTTTTTGGAGTGGCATTCTAGAAAATGATACAGCTTTTATAAGAAGGATGATTTGTCCACAAAATATATCTACATCTATTAGTGCCCATACAACAAATCAGGGTTTAAGCTATTTACGTGAAATCTTGCGAGAGAACAATGAATTCCTATTTATGCAAGTTCACAGTCATCCCGCAGCTGCTTTTCATTCATTTACCGATAATAATGAAGCTATTAGTTTTAAGAAAGGATTTATATCCATTGTAGTACCTTACTTTGGAGAGAATATGGACAATATGAATACTTGGGCTATTTTTGAATATACCGATAGCTTTAGGTGGCGCAAATTAGGATATAAAGAAATTTCAAAAAGGTTCATTCTCTTAGAAAAATAAATAGAAATGCATGGTTTAAGTAATTATCAGATTCTAATGTAAACTACCAGATGAATGTTATCTATCTGGTAGTTTAATTATTTAAAAGCAGTAGAACTATATGCCCGCAGAAAACTCAAATATTCACTTAAAGAGCGTAAGCAAAATGGGACATCCTCAAGTTTGATGATGAGTGACGGACATTCATGAAAAAATTATTATCATGAATGTCCGTCACTCTATTGATTTTTGAAAGGTTTGACTGATGTAAAGTGTCGAACATTCGCATAAATCACCAGAAATTTAAGCCTGACAATTTGTCAGGCTTTTTTATTTTTTGAATTTTGGTTAGGACTTAGATAGAGTTTTTTATATTATTAAGGTTTTAGTTATGCATCTAGAAGTATAAATACTAAAATTACTTAAGAAGGAATTTTAACCAGCATATGGAATATAGAAATAAAGTTTAAGTTGATAATAAAAAGAATCTGTTATTAATAATTATAAGATTGAATTTCATCAAGTTTAATGCAAACAAATAATTACCTATATCATACTTTACTTGAAAGACTATTTGTACAGATAATTAACTTTGCGAGGTGACCTACCAAATGAAAAAGATAATTGAAATAAATAATCTGAAAAAGCATTTTGAAGTAAATCCTTCCTATAGTTTAAAAACGAATTATGTCAAAGCTGTTGATGGGGTATCCTTTGATATCTACGAGGGCGAAACTCTTGGTCTGGTAGGAGAAAGCGGATGTGGGAAAACCACAACCGGAAGACTTATACTAAGGCTTATTAAGCCTACTGCAGGTGAGATTCTACTTGATGGACAAAACATAAATAACATCTCTGAAAGACAATTCAGGCATATGAGAAAAGATATTCAGGTGGTCTTCCAAAATCCTTATTCAGCATTAGATCCTAAGCTTACTATTACTGATATATTGAACGAGCCTTTGGCAAAGCATAAAATCGTGTCAAAATATCAATATGATAAGGAAGTAAAAAGGCTTCTTGATATGGTAGGCTTAAGCAACAGGGATATGAGCCGGTTTCCTCATGAATTCAGCGGAGGACAGAGACAAAGAATTGGCATAGCAAGAGCTTTCGCAACGAAGCCCAAATTTATTATTTGCGATGAGCCTGTATCTGCACTTGATGTGTCAGTTCAGTCACAAATATTAAACTTACTTGTGAATCTGCAAAAAGAGTTTAAAATATCTTATCTGTTTATAGCTCATGGGTTGAATGTAATAAGGTATATGTCAAAAAGAGTAGGGGTAATGTATCTTGGTAAAATAGTGGAAATGGGAGAGGCTGAGGACATATTTAATAATCCTATGCATCCATATACTAAAGCATTGCTTGCAGCCGCTCCTATACCCGATCCTTTTCTAAAAAGAGAAAGAAAAATATTAGAAGGAGAGGTTCCCAGTTCGATTTCTCCTCCTTTGGGCTGTGCATTCCATCCAAGATGCGAGTATGCAATGGACATATGCAAGAAAGAAATGCCTAGATTAAAAGACTATCATGAGAAACATACTGTTGCATGTCATTTATTGCATGACAAAATGCTTACGGAGGTGCAGTATGAACAAAAGATTAAGAGCAATTATTAAAAGAGCAATAGCTTATGTGTTTATTTTCCTAACATTCATATATACAACTATATTTATCAATTTTGCAATCAACACGTTTTATATTGATGTGGTAAATAATAAGATAAAGCTGTTTGGGCCGAATAAAGAAATTATAAGAAATATAAATCAAAAGTTTATATCTATACTAAAATGTGACCTTGGAATTACTTACAATGATAAGCATTTAAGTGAAGTAATAATGCCCTATGTGATTAAGAGTTTGGAATTACTGGTGCTCGCAATATTGCTTGGATTAATATTAGGTGTTTTAAAAGGTATCATAGACAGCCGGAGAAATGGCAGAGATACAAGCTTCAAGCTGCTATTTTCAATTATCCCCCTATCCTTGCCTGATATATTAATAATCGCCATATTGCAATCTATCGCCATATGGCTTAGTAAACACGGCATAAAGGTTATAAAGGTTGCGGGTACAGGTGGTGTTAGTCATCTTATACTTCCACTTATTGTCCTTGCATTACCTTGCGCTTGTTATATTGCCAGAATTACGGCTGTCTCAATTGATGAATGCTATAAAAATGAATATGTAAAAATCGCCTTAGGGAAAGGCTGTTCAGCCAAAAGAATATTGTGGAACCATGTCATGAGAAACGTCGTAGGAATGGTTTTTGAAGGGCTTTCCAATATAACAACGATGATTATTTGCAACTTAATTATTGTAGAATACCTGTTTTCATATTCTGGACTAACTAAGCTGCTTATAAATATGAATAAGAATAGAGATTATAGTTCATTTACAAATATTATTATTGTTATTGGCATTGTTTATTTTGTACTTGATATTATATTTCATACTTTTAGATTGTTTATGAATAGACATCCGAAGGAGGAGACATTATGAGAAAGGTAAACTATTTATTGATTATAGGAACTTTTATTCTGCTTTTTTTAATGGCAATAAGTATGTTCCCCGATTATTTTACACAGGTTGATCCATATGGAAAGCAATATGAGAGACTGGCATATGAAGAAGGGAAGTTCAAAGGAGGAACTCCTCCGATAGCTCCATGCAAGGAGTTTCCGTGGGGGACTGATACACTTGGTAGAGATATGAAAAGCTTAATAATATATGGCTGTAAGACTACATTATTGATGACTTTGCTTATTTCTTTGGGAAGGCTTCTGATAGCATTGCCATTATCCATATTGGCTGCGTATAAGAACAAGCTTGCGGGATGGACTATTAAGGAGTTTAATATTATCTTCAGTGCTTTTCCGCTAATCGTTCTTTGCGCTTTCTTTGGACAAACAAATTTATCATCAGCGCTATTTATTAATGAGATGACACCTGTAGTAATTATGTTGACAGTATTTGGCTGGGGAAAGCTAGCAAATGTAATCACTCAAAAGGTCACAGAAATCTTGAGTAAGGATTTCATTGAAGGGGAAATTTCGATAGGGAAAAATAAGCTTGAGATCGCATTGCAAAATATATTACCTCACCTTATACCAAACCTTATCGTTTTCGCATTCCTGGAAATGGCACTGATTCTAGTTTCATTAGCTCAGATAGGTATTTTAACTACAATAGTTAGAGGTGAATTCTTTAATATAGAAGGCAATATGAATACCCCTTTGGCATTTGATTGGCCAAGTTTATTCATTTACTCATATTATTTATTTGGCTCAGACAAAACATGGCTTATATTATACCCTGCCTTAGCCTTTGCTACAGGCATAATAGGCTTTAATCTATTTGGAGAGGGCTTAAGACTTGAGTTTGACAAGAAAAATTCCAGGGTTATTTCATTTATCAAGAAAATACCGACCATTTTATCACCAGCAAGATTTATATATGAGATTAAGAATTACAAGGACTATAGAAGCTCTGTCATACGAAAGACTATTTCAATAGCACTTATCATAGTAATTGCAGCAATTCCTCAACAGCAGAATCTGTACAAGCTTGATGTACAGAATACATTGAATGATACGGAAGTATTTAATCAGTTTAAGTCCGAAGATATGATAGCTCCTGATTTTGAGATGAACTATGCAAATGTATTATCAAAAAAGCTTGAGGAATTTGGTGTACTTCCCTTCGATGACAGTTATATACATGAATTTAGAGCAGAGAAAAAGCAAGTATTGGATTCCAATATTAACATAAGCTTTGATAACAAAAGTATTGATTTAAAATATAAGATTGATTATAGGTTTATGGAATATGCACCTTTGGAAGTAAGTTGCAACATGGAGGTATTAGAAGTCGATAAGATTAGAAGCACTGTTAAGGAACGAGCAAAAGAGTTAGAAGAAAAGGTTATAGCAGTTGATGGAACTGCTTACTTTAAGTCAAATTTTTATATTGAAGGTGATGTCAAACCAAAAGCTTTTATCTATATATTGCCCAAAACTGGTCACTTTGTAACGACTGATTTAAGCCAGGACGAAGGAAGAATAAATTCTATATTGATGGAATCAGAAAAATCCGAGGAATTACTTAGTCAAAGTGAAGCCAAGATCAACATTAAAGTAAAGACCGGATACAGGGGAGGAGTTAATGTAATAGGATATATTCCTGGCTGCGATGAGCAGCTAAAGGATGAATATATCGTGATTGGATGCCCGATAAACTATCTTCAAAATAATACTGAAGTGTATAGAACCACAGAAATAGGGGGCTCCACTTTAGCTTTTGAGATAGCTAAAGCCATACAGAAATATGGGATAAAACCTAAAAGGACCATAGTGTTTGCTTTCTGGGGTGGGGATAAATCATTAAGTAGAGGAACAGTTGATTTTGTTAAAAAGTATTTTAAGTTTAGCGATAAGACTGCTTTTTATATAGACCTGAAAGATCTTACAAATATTCAAACTAATGATATCTCAGTAGATACCTCTTTGGTAATGCCAAAAAACAAAATAGGACAAGAATATGTTAAAACACTAAAGCAGTATGCAGGTATCAACGACATAAAGCTAAGTTATGGAAGTATTGAATCATTTTATGCAAAGGATTTCTATGACAGCAACAGACAGGCAATAGTAATAAGCAGCAGTAGAAAGAGTCCTTTCTTTGATAAATTGTATAAGGATAACGGTGAAATAAACCAGGAAAAATTCAGCAAGGCCTCACAGATGATTTTTAGTACTATTGTGGAAATGGCACTTGGGGGAGAAGGCAATGAATAGTATATTGAAAGTAAAGGACCTTAAAACATACTTTTTCGCAGATAATCAAGAGATAAAGGCAGTTGATGGGATATCCTTTGAACTCTATAAAAATGAAACCCTTGCAGTGGTTGGAGAGTCGGGAAGCGGCAAAAGTGTTACTGCATTATCCATTATGAGACTAATCAACTATCCAGGAAAGATAGTTGAGGGAGCAATAAATTATAATAATTCTAATCTACTTAATCTTTCCTTGAGGGAGATCAGTAAAATAAGAGGAAATAGGATTTCGATGATACATCAAGACCCCATGAATTCTCTAAATCCTGCAATATCAGTAGGAGAGCAGATTAGAGAGGTACTTATTATACATAAGGCAGTACCTCATGCCCAAACAAAAGTAAAAGCATTGGAACTTATGAAACAGGTCAGTATTCCCGAGGCTGAACTGCGTTATAATGATTTGCCATCTAAGTTCAGTGGTGGAATGAAGCAAAGAATCATGTCAGCAATGGCTATCGCATGCAGTCCTGAGATATTGATAGCAGATGAACCCACAACAGCATTGGATGTAACTATTCAGGCAGATATATTGGCACTTCTGAACAGGATGAAAAGTAAATTGGAAATGTCCGTGCTCTTGATTACACATGACTTGGGCGTGGTAGCAGAAAATGCGGACAGAGTCATAGTAATGTACTGCGGAAAAATAATGGAGGAGGCCGGTATTGAGGATCTGTTTAAGAACTCTCTTCATCCCTATACTATTGGACTGATGAAATGTATTCCAAGAATTGACACTGTCGCTGATGAATTATATTCAATACCGGGATATATACCTAATGCAAGCCAATATTCCGATGGATGCAGATTCAATGACAGATGTGAAAAAACAATGGATATTTGTAAGAAAAAAATGCCTGATCTAGTGGAAATAGAGGAAGGACATAAGGTAAGATGCTGGCTATATAATCAGCAGTAAATGATGAAGAAATACAGCAGTACAACATGAGGTTTGAGTTAAAATCATACCTCGAATCGCCATGTTAGCATAAATCGTATAATTCAAAATAGTATTATGTAATGTAAGAAGGATAGATGCTTAAATTTTACAACATCATATTTGGTAATGGGTGTCAAACATTTGTGCGAAATCTCGTTGCATTAATATTTGACACTCTATTGATTTTACAAGGTTTATGAAGCAAGAAATGTCAAAGATTCATGCAATCACCAAAGACTAAACCTGACTTTGGTCAGTTTTTTTTACATTCACTCTATTATTATATCCTTGTGAAGCCTTTGTATTAGCCTATTGGATATTTGAGTTGCCTGTTCTCTATTGCTAGAAAGTGCAGAAATTAGCCAGCCATTCATATAGCTAAAGCTCTCTAATCCTTTGGTATCAATCTCGTGGAGTTCTATCGTTATTTCGTTAAACATATCACCAATAAAGAGATCCCCTTTAAAACCCTCAGCTTCAATTAGACCCATATTATAATTATTAAAAGCATATTCGTGACTCTTATGTCGATATTGAGAATAACACAAAGCTCCATCAATTAAAATATTCCCTGTAAATGTATCTGCGTTCCCGAAGTATCCTTTTTTATATACACCATCGATTTCAATACTAACAGGAGTGCCAGAATTCAAATTGTTAGCCTGATATTTTATTCCTTCATAGGAATATTGTATTTCGTATGTCTGATTGTATTTATAGGTGCTATATATTGCTAGAAATAATAAGAAGCATAATACAATTATTGTTCTTATATTAGAAGTTATATAATTTATAAACTTTGGCATTACCCAACTCCCCCTTTTAATTTGATAGTAATATTTTATTATATTAATGTCAAATACAGTATATGGCCTTATATATAAGGTAGTGTATTGTAGTCATTAACTGATAAGTCAGCATTATCATAAATATTGAATTCCTTTCTCTAAACAGAACTCAATTATGTTATTAGAAATTAAGCCTGACTTCGGTCAGGCTTTTTATTTTTGGACTAAAGATATAGGAAGAAGCAGAGTTTCTCCATAAATAATATTGACATGAATTGGAAATAGGTCTATATTTATATTAAGGTTTAACGTTAAACCTTATGTGTTTAATTTATGTAAAATGACTTTCTCACCTTCTATCTTATATTGTTATTTCACTGAAGACGTATGCAAAAGAGATTGTATGAAAGCACAATTAATCTTATATGACTAATTCGCCATTAAATGAGGAATTAAAGGAGGGTATTGTATTATGGGTGAAAATGCACCTGTAGGTAGAACTATGAATGGAACTATCGGACTTATTCTAATATTGTCTATAGCTGCAGCTGCAGCAATCTTACTTAACGTATATTTGTTGATGAATTTGCGATTAAAGCCTGCTCAGGTTGTATTGTATGAAGGGCCAACCGAGCTGAGGCAGGCCATTGACTACCAAATTCAGGTTAACAACAAGCCTCTGCATATCTACAACACTGCGGTTAATTTCAATAGAACCTGGACAAAGGAACCTCGTACGGAGAAAACACCCATGGCATATTTTGATTTTGAGGGTACTGTCAAAATAGATATCAAATCTAAGGAAACAAAGGTTGAGAATGTGGTTATCCGACCCCTATCCCTTGGTATAAAGCCTGAAATTAAAGGAGATACAATATCCTTTGAGATAGATAAGCCGGCTAATCTGACAATCGAAGTAAACGGCAATATCAAACGTGCTATTCATCTTTTTGCGAATCCTTTAGAGAAGGACGTTCCTAAAAAAGATGACTCTAATGTAATCTATTTTGGACCTGGAATACACAAGGTAGGCAGAATCCCTGTCAAAAGCAATCAAACAGTATATATTTCAGGCGGTGCAGTAGTTTATGGCTGTATCAAAGCAGAGAACTTGGAGAATTTGAAAATTACCGGCCGTGGCATCATAGATGGCAGTGTTTATGATAGATGGGTTGATACAACTGTGCCTATAGACCTGAGAAATTGCAAGAATTCTACTGTAGAAGGTATTATGCTGCTTGATCCCGCTGCATGGACATTAAATATATTTGAGAGCCAGAATATTGATATAAAAGATGTGAAAATTATATCGGCAAGGTCCAACAGTGACGGAATAACCATTCAATCAAGTAAAGATGTTGCTGTTTCAAATTGCTTTTTAAGAACCTGGGACGATAGTCTTGTAGTAAAGGGCTATGGCTCTGATACTAGGGGCATTACCTTTGATAATTGTTTAATATGGACTGATCTCGCTCAATCCTGTGAAATCGGATATGAAACTAGGGCGAATACAATAGAAGATATAACCTTTAAGAACATTACAATACTCCATAATTTCCATAAGCCTGTTCTGAGCATACACAATTCAGATAATGCCCAAGTCCGAAATATACATTATGAGAATGTTGTTGTAGAAGACGCCGCAATGGGAATGGGGGATGCGCAAGGATATAATTATCTCATAGATTTGTTTATCGGAAACTCACAGTGGTCGCAGACCTCAGAACGAGGAAGCATAAGGGATGTCTATTTTGACAATATTGAAATACTAGGCGGGAATTTTCAGCCCTCAAGAATATATGGCTACGATGATAAGCATACAATTGAGAATGTGAATATCAATGGCTTAAAAATTCTTGGTGAGGAAATAAAAGATATGGATGCAGGCAAGTTTAAGGTTAACAACTATGCCAGTGATATAAAACTTCAATAATCGATGCTCGGATTGATGAGAGTGGATTAAGCAAGGAGGGAATGGTGATCATTATGAATACAAAGAAGTGGATTTATGTATTATCGATTGTAACGATATTGTCTGTCTTATCTGCAGCAATACTTATATATATTGATTCTAATGGTGCAACCAAGTTTACAGTAGTAAGTGCACCGAAGCAGGAAGATGTGGTATCCCCTATTAAAGCAGAAAAGGCTGATGTAGATTTCTCACAAATCGATTTGGGTAGTAACCTTGCATTGAACAAGAAAATAACTGAAAACAATCATACTCAGGAGTATGGCGCGAAAAATGCTATTGATGGTGATGTAAAAACATATTGGGAAGGAGCGCCGGATTCCTATCCGAATACATTGGCTATAGATATGGAGTCACCTGTAGATGCAAAGTGTGTAAGGGTAAAGGTAAACCCCAACAATATGTGGGAGAAAAGAAAACAGACTATATCCATATATGGCAGCCTTGATGATAAAAACTACTCAGAGCTATCAGCTGCAGCAGATTATGTATTTGACCCTGTATCAGGCAATGCTGTTATAATCAATTTTAATAACAGTAATTTAAGGTATCTTAAGCTAGATTTCACCAATAACACTGCGGCTACAGGCGGGCAGGCTGCCGAAGTAGAGATATACTCGGGAAAATAATTAAATCTATATTCAAAAGCCCCCCTATTTTATCAAGTAGGGGGGTAGCTTCTAGTAAATACTATATAACTGTTGTTGCAATCTAAATTATTGCAGTAGAAAGAGTGAGAAGTTTGGATTAATGTGCAATTTAAGGAAGTTTGTCGGAAGGAAAGAAGAAAATATTGACGAATTACTTATCAATATAAACGTAAAATTGGTTGAATAAAAATGTCCCTGACTACGTTAGAATAAAAGTAATCTACGAGGAAGGGAAAGTGGAGGATACACATGGCTACTTTAAAGGATATTGCCAGAGAAGCAAATGTCAGTGTTACTACTGTCTCAAATGTCATACATGGCAATTACAAACGCGTTGCACCAGAGACTGTGGAGAAGATTAAAAGCATAATTGAAGAATATAATTATATTCCCAATATGACCGCTAGATCCTTGGTGAATAAACTATCTAAAATCATCGGTGTTATTAATCACGTAATGCCGGAAAAAAGCGGGAGTTTTATCTCTGATCCATTTCACAGCGTTGTTATTGAGGGTATTGAGAAGAAACTTAATGAAAAAGGTTATTACCTCATGATACGTACAGTATATAATGAAGATGAACTATTCTCCCTGCTGAGTAATTGGAATATGGATGGCTTGATTTTGATTGGTCTGTTTCAGGATGAATTTTTTGAGAAACTGAAGAATGCTGGGGTACCCTTTGTATTGGTAGACAGCTATATAGATAACCAAAAGGTACTAAATATCGGTCTGGAAGACTGTCAAGGCGGTTATATGGCCACAAAGTATCTAATAGATAAAGGACATAGAAATATTATCTTTGCATCTCCTATTATAAAGCACAATGGAGTTGTTGAAGAACGTTTTAAGGGCTATAAAAAGGCACTGAAGGAAGCAAATATTCCATTCGAAAATAAGAATGTATATCAACAGGAAATCACTATTACAGAGGGTATAGATCTTGGACATAAATTAAGCGGAAGGGCAGATATAACTGCAATATTTGCAACAGCTGATATATTGGCTGCAGGCATCATATCCGGTTTGAATGAAAAAGGAAAAAGGGTTCCGGACGATTTCTCGGTAATAGGCTTTGATGATCTATATATTAGTTCCCTTACTGCACCAAGACTGACAACCATACATCAAGACGTACAAGAAAAAGGTAAGATTGCAGCAGAATCCTTAATTAGCGTAATTGAGGGAGCTATCATCAAAGACAACAATATTGTTTTGCCTGTTTCATTGGTAGAAAGACACAGCGTTAAAGATATTAATGTCTATGAAGTTTAAAAGTTGCGTGAAATCTGAAACAAAACATACAAAAGCTAAGCAGAATACAACTGGATGTTTAGCTTTTTCTTTGGATAGAAAATGGACAAGACAATTATCAAAAAAATCTAACAATTGATATTGACAAGTAATGGGAAAAAGTTTATAGTTAAATTAAGGTTTAACGTTAAACCTACTTTTTATACAGCTTGGTTTAACGTTAAACTTAGCAATCATAAAGAATTAAGGGGGATTTATATGAAAAAGAGCATTACAAAGTTAGTTTCCATGATTTTAGTGCTATCAATGATTTTCCTAGTTGGCTGCACACCGGATAAAACAGAAGTGACTAACACTGAAACTCCAGCAAATACTGAACCAGAAAAGGTTACAATCAAACTCGGTATTTGGCCGGAAGATACATTGACTGACGATATTAAGATGCATGAAGGTTATGTACAGACACTTAATGCAAAGTATCCAAATATTGAAGTAGTACCAGCATATTATAAGTATGCAACAGATACTTTTGTATCATTGGCAGAATCAGGCAATCTCCCCACAGTATTTGAAACATGGTTTACAGAGCCACAGAAGCTTATTGAAGGCGGCTTTGTAAAGGATATAACTGCAGAACTGAAAGAGCTTGGATGGGATTCAGCTATGAACCCAACTATAAAGGACCTGCTTTCTAAGGATGGAAAGATTTATGGTATTCCACGTGACGGTTATGCATTAGGTTTAATGGTAAACGTTGAGTTGTTCGAACAAGCTGGCTTGGTTGATGCAAATGGTCTTCCACAATATCCAAAGACTTGGGAAGAGCTTGCACAAACAGCAAAAGTTATAAAAGATAAAACTGGCTCCGATGGTCTATGCATTCTTGCTAAAGATAATGCAGGTGGCTGGCATTACTCCAATATAGCTTGGGCATTCGGCGCAAATATGGAAGTTTTGAAGGATGGCAAGTGGATTGCTCAACTGAACTCACCAGAAAACATTGCAGCAATGAACTATGTAAAGGACCTAAAGTGGAAATATGATGTATTGACAGCTGACCCAACAAACGAAGATTGGGGAACAGGCTTTAAACAACTTGGAACTGGCGCAGCTGCAATGTATATTGGTGCAAATGACGCAGTTAACCAACCAACTCAAGTAAATGGCTTGAATGTTAAGAAGCTTGCTCTAGTACCATTGCCAGCAGGACCTGGCGGGCAGTATTCCTTAATGGGCGGTACTCCATACATGTTCTCAGCAAAGGCTACTCACGAAGAGGTAATGGCAGGACTTAGATACCTTGAGGTTATGGGCAGAGCTCCTGTAGTAACAGAAGCATCCCTTGCAGGTTTAGATGCAGATGGTCAAAATAGAGTAAAAGCTGGCATACCTGTAATTCCTGCTTTCCCAGCATGGATTGCACCAGATTATCTAAAGGCTAGAGATGAAGTTGTTGAAAAGTATAGAAATGTAGATATGGCACTTTACAACGATTACTATAACATATTAAAGGTACAAAACAATCTACGTCTTGAAGAGCCAAAGCTAACTCAGGATATGTATGCTGAATTAACTAAGGTGCTTCAAGCTGTAATTACTGACAAGAAAGCAGATGTTAACAAGCTTCTTGATACTGCAAACACAAATCTTCAGCAATTACTTGACAGCCAAGTTAATAAATAAATAAATAAAGCTTAAATGTTTATACACCGTGAAGGTTAGATTTCAATACTTTCACGGTGTATAAACTAAATACTGTACTTGTTTTTTATAACAAGATTTATTGAGGTTTTTTTGCACTTGCTGCAAAAAAAACTACCAAAGGCGTTTCAACGAGGCATGGGGATATATATCTACCTTATGTTGCTGAAATCTGAACCCGCCAATATAGAAGTGTGGGACATATTTTTGCCTCGTTATTTTTGTTTAGGGAAGGGGAAGTCCGATGCTTCAGTTGAATAAAAAAAGAGAAGTCAGGCTTAGTGTGCCTAGCACAATCAAAAAAAACATATCCGGATGGATGGTAATGGTACCTTCGCTTATTTTATTTGCCTTTTTCATATGGCAGCCATTACTGGCAAGTGTTAGACTCTCACTATACAGTGCTAAGGGCACAAAAGTTATAGAATTTGTAGGTTTAAAGAATTATATCGATGTTTTTTCACATCCAGATTTTTTTCCTGCCGTGAGAAACACCTTTTCTTATACGATATGGTCGCTGGTCATCGGTTTTCTGGTACCTATTATATTAGCCATATTACTTAACGAGCTGGTACATGCAAAATCTCTTTTTAGGGTTGGTATTTATTTTCCCAATATAGTCCCAGGTCTGGCTACCGTGCTTATGTGGGGATTTATATTTAAACCCGGCAAGACTGGTGTGTTAAATATACTTTTGGATACGGTAGGAATTGATCCGATGGTCTGGCTTAGTAATCCGAAACTGACGATACCACTCATAGTTATTACCATGACGTGGAAGGGTGCAGGGGCTACCGCCTTGATATATCTGGCCTGTCTAAAAGGCATAAATACTGAGTTATATGAAGCTGCCATAATTGATGGAGCCGGCATATGGCAAAGAATCAGACATGTAACCATACCCAATATCCGCAATCTAGGAAGTACACTTCTTATATTACAGGTTATCACTGTTTTCCAAATCCTATATGAACCATTGGTTATGACAAATGGCGGTCCGAATAACGCTTCTATCTCTATTATGCAGCTGGTCTTCAAGTTCGCTTTTGAGAAATTTGATTATCCAAAGGCAGCGGCAGTTTCAGTCATTATCAGCATATTCTTGATTACATTGACTGCAATATATAACAAATTCAATAAACCAAAGGACATGTAGGAAGGGGCTGAATTGATGTCTAAATTTGATGAAAAAGAAAATGGAATACTCACTAGGTCTGATTTAAAAAGACCTAGTATTAAGATACTTTACTTTGCAGCATTTACAGTATGCTTATTTGTCACTATTATTTCTATCGCTCCACCAATCTGGATTTTCCTATCCAGTTTTAAGGACATAAAGGAGTTTACATTATCACAGACTCTACTTCCAAACACCTATGACTTTAATAAGTTTATAAAAACATGGACTAACCTGAAGTTTTTCAAATACTATATAAACTCGTTTATTTCAATCGGGGGAAGCCTTGCATGCGCAATTATATTTAATGGATTGCTTGCTTTTGCAATTTCCATCTTAAAGCCAAAGGGATCAAAGGTCATATATGCCCTTGTATTGGGAAGTCTTATGGTGCCTGCCACTACAAGCTTAGTTCCCTTATTCATCAATATCAATAAACTAGGTTTAAGCGGAACTTTCTATCCTCTATGGTTTTCAATTGGAGCAAACGCCTTTTATGTAGTTTTGTTTAAGCAATTCTTTGACACGATGCCGCAGTCAATTATAGAGGCAGCACGGCTAGATGGCTGCAACAATCTGCAGCTGTTTTTTAGGATTGTTATGCCCCTAAGCAAGCCGATTATTATAGTTGTGGCTATGTATGCAGTTAATGCAGCATGGTCAGATTTCTTGCTTCCATATTTGGTTTTGAATAATTCGGGGCACGAAACTGTAATGGTACGTCTATTCCAATTTAGGAACGGTAAAACATCAGATGTTGATATTATTAGAGCAATTGTATTTGCAATAGCTCCACTGGTTGTACTTTTTACAGCCTTCCAAAAACAGATTACTCAAAGCAACACGCATTCAGGAATTAAGGGCTAAATACATTACTTTAAGGTTAACAGTAAGGCGGGGGTAACTATGGCTAAGATAGCTGATATATATTATAAACTTGATCCATGGAAAGTAATTGAAGAGGGCTTTGATTCAAATCGGAGTATGACTTCAGAATCAATATTTTCACTTGGAAATGAATACATGGGGATCCGTGGGTATTTCGAAGAGTCTTCAGACTGCGATAGTCTTCAAGGAAGTTATTTTAATGGTGTATATGAGTATTCAAATGATATTAATAAATCAGCCTATAAAGGAATCGTAGACCATACACATTTTATGGTCAATTCTGTAGATTGGCTTTTAACCAGAATATTTATTGATGGAGAGCAGTTGAATTTAAGCACTTCAAATTATGACAGTTTTCTTAGGGTATTAGATCTAAGGGAAGGAACGCTTACCCGTGAATATGTATGGCATACGGTCAGCGGTAAAAGTTTAAAGGTTAAATTTCTGAGATTCTTGAACATGGACAGAGTCAGTGAAGGCTTTCAAAGAATTACATTTGAGCCAATTAATTTTTGTGGCAGTATTGAGTTGGTAATGGGATTGAATTTTGGTACCATTCATGCTTCAAGACAAAAGAATTATTGGAATATAGTTAAAAAAGAAGAAAATGATGACATTGCTGCAATGATTGGTGAAACTCTAACATCCAGTCAGAGAGTTTTTTCAGGCTTCAGACTTAAAGCTGACCATATCATTAGCAAGAACGTTTATGAAAGTGATAAAATAATTGGTTACAGACTTCTTTTGACCCTTACACAAGGTGAAATAACCTCTATAGATAAACTTGTATCAAATATTGTTTTGAAAGATACCTCAGTGGGAAATGATTACCTTTGGAATGCTGGTATTAATGCGGTTAAGGAACAGTCAGACAAAGGCTTGGTTTTGGCATTAAAAGATAATGTGACACTATGGAATAATATATGGGATAGACTTGATATTGAAATAGAAGGTGATGAGAAGAATCAACAGGGCATCCGCTTCTGCATCTTCCAAATGCAGCAAACTTATCATGGACAAAATCCCTCAAACAATATAGGCGCCAAGGGACTTACCGGAGAAGCATATAACGGGCATGCATTTTGGGATACAGAAACCTATTGTCTGCCTTTTTATTTATTTAACAATTTAAAAGCAGCTAAGAACTTATTGGAATTTAGGTATAGTAATCTTGATAAAGCGATAGAAAGAGCAAAAATGCTTGATGGTGAAGGGGCATGCTACCCTGTTGCCACATTAAATGGAGAAGAGGCTTGTGACCTTTGGCAGCATGCAAGTCTACAATTTCAGCCTAGTACGGGTGTTGCCTATGGAATTCGGCATTATGTCCACATAAGCGGTGATAAGGAGTTTTTATATACTCATGGGATAGAGATGCTTGTTCAAATCAGCAGATTCCTCAAATCTCGTGGAGCATGGAGTCAGCTTAGCAATAAGTTTGGATTCTTTTCAGTAATGGGGCCTGACGAATTTCATATGATGGTTAATAACAACTGTTATACAAACTTCATGGCAAAGAAAACCTTCAATTATACCTTAGAGGTTTTAGTGGAAATGAAAGAAAATTCACCTCTTCAGTATGATGATTTGCAAAGGAAAACTGGAGTTGATGAAAATGAGCTTCAATGCTTCAAAAAGTGTTCCGATAATATGCTTCTCTTACTAGATGAGAATAGTGGAATTTATGAACAGCATGAAGGATATTTTAATCTACCTCATATTGATGTGGATACAATACCTGTTGAGGAATTTCCTCTCTATTACAATTGGTCCTACGATCGGATTTATCGTACAGATATGATAAAACAACCAGATGTTTTGATGTTTATGTTTTTATTTAACGAAGAGTTTAACTTTGAATGTAAAAAGGTTAATTATGAGTATTATGAACCGAGAACGATACATGAGTCTTCACTTTCACCTTCAATTCATTCGATATTTGCATCGGAGCTTCAAAAGCATGAGGAAGCATTTGACTTCTTCGGCTTTGCAACAAGATTGGATCTTGATAACTATAATAGAAATACCAATGAAGGATTGCATACAACAAGCCTTGCCGGAGCGTGGGTAAACATTGTTTATGGCTTTGGTGGAATGAGGAGTGATGGTGAGATGCTTAAGTTTAATCCATCTATTCCTAAGGCTTGGAGTAGCTATAGCTTTAGAATTACCTATAAGGATGCAGTAATTTTAATAAAAGTAGATAAAAGAAATGTCAATTTAAAGGTTATAAATCAGAAAGCTGTAACTATAAAAATATACGATGAAAAGTATATCATCGATTCCAATGGAGTAACCATTGAAATACCAAACTGCTGGAGGTGATAGCTTGGTCTGGACTGTTTGTGAAGAGGGTTTCAATAGTAAAAATATAGTCAATAACGGCAACAAGTTTATGACAGGCAACGGTTATATGGGCTTCCGTGGAACCATGGAGGAATATAGTAAAAGTGAACTTGTTGCCTGCAATATCGCAGGCTTATATGATAAATGCGGTGATAATTGGCGGGAGCCAATCAATGCACCCAATGGATTTTTTACAGCATTAACAATTGAAGGTATAGAATTAGGAGTTTTAAATGTAGAACCCATAGAGCATGCACAAATACTTGATTTAAAAAAAGGTGTTCATAAGAGGAATACAGTCTGGGGCACAAGTCATGGCAAAGTAAATGTCAAGGCGGAGCGGTTTGTAAGCCTTGCAGATGCGCATCTTATGTGTCTGAAGTATACTGTATCTGTAGAAAGAAGCTGCGAGTTAACAATTAAGACTGGTATAGACGGGGATGTATGGGATATCAATGGTCCACATCTAGAGAATTATAAACTAGAACAGGGGGAGGGATTTCTAAGAGTCTCCACTATAACTCAAGAGTTAAAGGTTCCTGTGGTGGTAACAGAAATATGTAAAAAGGGTTTTGTAGCTGAAGAAGTTGTTGAAAAAGGTGAGAAAGGTATTTTTCGCATCATAAAGATAAAAGCAGAGCCTAAGGCAGAATATACAATTTATAAGTATGTATCAGTTTTTACCGGCAATGATGAGACTCTTCAGATCGTGGAAGACTGTGCAGCCACAGCCATGAAGGCTACTGAACAAGAATATGATAATGTGCTTAAAGACCATATAAAGTCATGGAATGCCAGATGGGATATATCAGATGTAATAATAGATGGAAATGAGAAGGACCAATTGGCCCTTCGGTATAGTATATATCAGCTTCAAATTATTGCACCGGTTCATTCAAAGGGACAGTCGATACCCGCTAGAGGGCTCTCGGGGCAGACTTATAAGGGTGCTATATTTTGGGATACGGAAATGTTTATGCTTCCATTCTTTCTTCATACAGCGCCTGAGGTTGCGAAAAATTTAGTAGATTATCGAATAAAAACCTTGGATGGAGCAAGGAGGAAGGCTGCATATTATGGCTATAAAGGAGCTTTTTATGCTTGGGAAAGCCAGGAGAATGGTGAAGATGCTTGCAGTGATTTTAATGTAACTGATGTTTTCACCGGACGTCCTGTTAAAACCTTTTTCAAGGATAAGCAAGTACACATAAGTGCAGCTGTAGCCTATGCAATATGGGAAATCTATAAGTTTACAGGGGATATAGGCGTTCTCATAAATGGCGGCGCTGAGGTTATACTTGAATGCGCTAGATTCTTTTATTCCTATGCTTACTACAAAGAAGACAAGGATAGATATGAAATTCTGGATATTATTGGTCCAGATGAATATCATGAAAGAGTCAACAATAATGCATATACAAGTAAAATGGTTTATCATACCTTGGATGTTGCTTTGCAAGCTATAGAACTATTAAGCAGTGGTTATCAAAGGGAGTATAATGAGCTAATATCAAAGCTTGACTATTATACAGAAATTGTAAATATTGCAAAGCTAAGAAAAAAGCTTTATGTTGTGCAGCCTGATGAGAAGACTCATATTATTGAGCAGTTTGATGGCTATAACAGGCTAGAGGATTGCACCCTAGCTGAAGTCAAAAGCAGAATACTAGATCCCAAAGAATATTGGGGTGGAGGACACGGTGTTGCGTCAAACACTAAGATTATAAAACAGGCAGATGTTGTTCTCATGCTTTATTTATTCAGAAATGAGTATTCTAAAGAAGTCAAGAGGGCCAACTGGAATTACTATGAGCCAAGAACAGAGCATGGCTCTAGTCTTAGTCCATGCATATACTCACTTCTCTCCTGTGAGATAGGAAATGAAGAGTGGGCATATCCATTCTTTGTGAAGACTGCAAATGTTGATTTGACTGGAGAATCCAAGCAATTTGCAGGGTCGATTTATATAGGTGGTACACATCCTGCTGCCAACGGAGGAGCGTGGATGGCTGCAATCTTAGGTTTTGCAGGGTTAAATGTTTATGAAGGCAAAATTATGATTAAGCCCAATCTGCCTAAGCAATGGAAAAGATTAGCTTTCAAGGTGATAGTAAGAGGCCAAAAATATTCTATAGATATTACCCATGAAAAAATGGAGATTACAGAGATATAAAGGTATATTTAAGGGGGATGATGGTATATGCTTGAAAATATGAAAGGTGCAATTTTTGATTTAGATGGAGTTATAGTTGATACGGCAAAGTACCATTACCTAGCCTGGAAAAGGCTGGCTCAGGAATTAGGTTTTGAATTCAAAGAGGCGGACAATGAACGTCTTAAGGGCGTAAGCAGAATGAAATCATTAGAGATACTACTTGAGGTCGGCGGTCTTAACTTCAGCCATGAGGAGAAGCTGTTGCTGGCTGATAAAAAGAATAATTGGTACGTGGAATATATATCTGCTATAGATGAATCTGAACTTTTGAAAGGTGCCAGGGAATATTTAATAGAGCTGAAGAGTAGTGGTACAAAGATTGCTTTAGGCTCTGCCAGTAAAAATGCACCAATGATTCTTAGCCGCCTAAATATTACGAACCTATTTGATTCCATAGTAGATGGAAACAAGGTGTCTAAGGCTAAACCTGATCCCGAGGTGTTTCTAATTGCTGCGAAGGAGCTAGGGCTGAATCCACAAGATTGTGTAGTCTTTGAGGATGCAGAAGCTGGAATAGCGGCAGCTGTGGCAGCTGGTATGCGGACAGTGGGGATAGGTAGTAGCGAGATACTTACGGAAGCGGATATAGTAGTAAGGGGATTATATGAATTAGTGGGGTGCAAGAAATAAATACTGAAAATACAAATTCCAACCTAGCAGTCTTGCTAGGTTTTTTATTTATATAATCCGTTGACGAACATAAGTTCGAGTAGTAAAATGAAATTACAGATTGTCTATAAAATGGGTATTTTTACAGAGTTATACAATTAAGAATAAAATTAAGGTATAATAAAGAGGATTGACATGATTGAGATTAATAAAAGAGAAAATGAATTACTAATAAAGTTTGATTATTCGCCTGAACATGTCAGAAAAATTAAGACTATAAGACCTGCAACATGGAATCCCAAGGAAAGGGTATGGGTTATTCCAAATAGTACTGAGATGCTGGAAATGCTTAAGAAACTATTTTGCAGTGAGCAAATAAACATTGTTTTTGAAAAGTGCGAGTTTAATGAGAAGATAACTGCCGATTTTCAAGACTTTATGACACTAAAGGCTTATAGCTGGCAGACTCAAAAGTTATATATAAACCATTTGAAAAGATTTATTAGTTTTGTTGACACTGATTTGGATAAAGTAGAAAATGATGATGTTAGGAAATATGTTTTGTTTATTATTAATAATAATAATTGCTCTAAATCTTTTATAGATCAAGCCGTTAGTGTAATAAAGCTTCTTTACAAAGAAGTACTACCAAAGGGAGATATCATTTCAAATATTCCAAGACCAAGAAAAGACAACAAACTTCCTAGGGTATTAAGTCAAAGCGAAGTATTGCAGATATTACAAGCTACAAACAATGAGAAGCATAAAACAATATTGTTTTTGGTATATTCTGCAGGGCTACGCGTTGGAGAGGTAGTACGTCTTAAATCTGAAGATATAGAAAGTACAAGGATGCTTATAAGGGTTAACAAGGGTAAAGGGTCAAAAGATAGATATACATTGCTTTCACAAATAGCATTGGATCAGTTGAGGAAATATTATAAGTTATATAAACCTGAGGAGTGGTTATTTTCTGGCAGTAAAGCAGGAGACCATATAACAGAAAGAACAGTGCAAAGGATATTCGAAAACAGTTGCACAAAGGCTAAGATTACAAAAGATGTATCAGTTCACACTTTAAGACATTCTTTTGCAACCCATCTCTTGGAAAGCGGAGTGGATTTGCGGTACATACAGGAGTTGCTGGGACACGCAAGCAGCAAGACCACCGAGATATATACTCATGTGACACAGAAGAATATATCTGAGATACTTAGTCCTTTGGATAAGCTAGTAGGAATAAAGAAGTAAATACCAAAATACAGAGATAATGTTCTTATACGACATCAACGTCGTGATAAGTAATGAAATTTTAGCTTAATACGACATATGTCGGTAATGAAGTAGTTACCCGAAACATGATGGAAGTCGCGCATCCGTGCGCTTGGGTATGGGAGGAAATAATGGATAGTAGAATAGCTATTAGAAATGCATCCTTGGATGATTTTCAAGTAATACAGTTATTGTTTAGGAAGATGTTCGATATCTTCTATGAAGATCAAGATGTTGAATATCCTTATAAAGAGAGCGGGAAACAGTACTTAACTGAAAGAATTGAACATGGCATTGCTATTGTTGCGATGATTGATAATAGAGTGATTGGTTTTTTAACTGGCTCAATTGAGAAGTCGCTTGATTTTAAGACATATGAGGAATACGGGTTTATCCATAATATGTTTATACTTGAGGAGTATAGAAGTACAGGCGTTGGAAAGAGTTTAGTTGGTACATTTATCGATAGATGTTAAGAACAAGGTATCTCATATATACATACAGATTCAGATGCGAATCAGATGCTTATTAATTTCTATACAGGTATTGGATTTAGGATAAACGGAGTTAGCTACAAGATGAAGTTAACTTAAATAGTTCGCATTTTTAATGGAGATATACTCAAAAGGCGTTTGAACTCAGCGGGAGTTTAGTTAGTAGTTTCGTAAATGGGAAGAACGTGTGCAACAAGGAATTACAATACTTACGAATAATGAAGGCAAGATAAAAAGTATGTGTAGAATATAAGATAAAACGCTGAAGTTTTAGACTATTAGATAGTTTTTGTCTGGGTGGCTGGCATCCTACCAGCCTCTGAAGCCAGGGCATCATGCTTCGGGTAACAATGCACTCACGTTATTCGTGGATAAGTGAAAGTTGCCAGAGGACTAAGGTTTTGTTTAGTAGTAATAGATTGTACAGGATTAGCACACCCCTTCACCGGGTGACGAGCACCGCCAAGGAGAATGGCTCTGTGGTCCGGTTCAGCGGCGTCGTGAGTGCGGAACGTTATATGACACCACACGAAAAGAACGGGTGTCAACGATAAATTTTAAAGGAGATGATAATATGAAACCTTATGAGAGAATTGCATTCATGTATGACAAGGACTGGGGTAAGTTTAGCTCAAAATACATAAATCTAATTTCATATGTAAATGAAAGTCAAAGATATAATCCTACTACATTTCTTGATATTGCATGTGGAACTGGGAGATTATTAGCTGAATTGCATGCAAGTAGATATACATGTACTGGTCTTGATCTATCTGAAGATATGATAAATATTGCAAGATCTAATATTCCTGATATTGAGTTTGTTATAAGTGACATGTGCAGTTTTGACTTAAATAGGAGATTTGATGTTATTACATGTGCCTTTGATTCACTCAATTATTTACTGACACCAGTGCAAATGAGTGCAGCACTCAAGAATGTAAATACCCACTTAAATAATGATGGCTATTTTATATTTGATATTAATACTCCAACCTTATATGAAGAACGTCACTTTGGGGTAATAGATAGAGAGTTTAATGGGATTAAGTATAGACAAGTACTTGAATATGATAAAGTGCAAAGAATAGGCAAGACTGTATTCGACTTCGGAAATGGAGATAGTGAAGAACATTTGCAGAAGGCTTATACAAACGAAGATATGGAAGCATTTCTTAATGAGAGTGGATTTAAAATTGTAAATACATTTAAAGATTTTGATTTAACAGAAAGAGATGAAAAAGCCTATAAGATTATCTATATCACAAAGAAAGAAAAGTAAAGGTAGAATAGCAAATTATTAGGGTGCTGACACTTGTGTCAGCTCTGAAGCTAGGGTCGTGTGGCACCATATAACAATGCTCTCACGTTGTTCGTGGATATGTTATTGGTAGGTATAGGAATTGGGGCTTGTATAGATTTAATAGTAAGTACAAACATAGCACACCCCTTCACCGGGTGGCAAGCACCGCCATGGAATAGGGCTCTGGGGTCCGGTTCAGAGGCGTCGTGAGTGCGGAACGTTATATGACATTTCCTGCAAGTTGCGCCGTCATTGGCGCAATTAGAGCAGTGAACATTTAGTATTAAGAAAAATTAACATAGAGAAAAATTATGAGATTGGATTGGTGGGACATGGCAAAGTTTATATTTATTAGACATGGTG